>Ga0214543_1000144_pt1 | contig 99615 bp, 34 predicted proteins | sample CNSS2metaG_FD_160094 | JGI IMG/M metagenome (GOLD analysis project Ga0214543, IMG submission 160094) | Root nodule microbial communities from cowpea collected in UCLA plant growth center, Los Angeles, California, USA - CNSS2 | ecosystem: Host-associated > Plants > Roots > Nodule | place: USA...
CCCTCTTCATTTTTTTTTTTTTTGCTTCTTATAGTTTTTTTTTTAATAAAAATATACTCTTATTGATAACATAAAATTAAAAATATTTTTAATTGTATCACGTTATAATTATTAAGCACTTTAATGGATAATTTTACTGAACACTTATATTTTAATGAACTATAGCAGTTTAACGGTTTTCAATTACTAATTATCTTTTCGGCGTTCCGGTTACGGTAACAAAAATAAAGTTCATATATCAATATTAATATATTAAAGTATGATGTTGAAATAATAAAATAAATACTGTTAATAATATAGAAATTATAACAAATAGAATTATATAAAAGTATATAAAAACTAATAGTTAAATGCAATAAATTTATTATCTGTCGTTATCAAAAACTTATGCGATAAAAGGGTAAAAATATGAAAATTCAATCCTATATATAACAGGTATGAATAAAAGAATAGAAAATTAATATATAATAATATATTACCTTTTGTAGGGCAGATGCTGATTAAAGAAAAAACAAGCTTATGTAAAGTAGAAGAAAAATAATAGACAGTTTATGGACAAGAAGGAAATAAATATAAAAAACTGGAATTTTAAAAATAAAAAAACTTGAAATAGTATATAAAAGATGTTAAAAATTATTAAAAAAAATATTAGTAGTAGTATAGAGAAATTATATAACAAATTATTGAACCATATTGAATAATATATATATATATATATATATATATATATATATATATATATATATATATATAAACGGTAGTAAGTAGTAAGATATATATTAAGGCTTATATTTTTGCTGATAAAAAAATCAAAGCTATTTTATTTTAAATTTTTTCCTAACATTTTTATTAATTTATTTCACCTTTTAGATGTATTATTCATTATAGACGATCTTGTTCAAATTAGACAATAACATTATAGTATAGGCAAAAGAAATCTCTTTTCCATATGGAATACAATTGTATACTCACTCACTTTTCATTTAATGAATTGATTTCATTATTAAGTATCTAATTTTTTTACCATTAATACAATTTTGATATAACAACTATTTTGGACCTACAACAAAACTTTCTATATTAATAGATTTTATTAACTTCTATATATATATATATATATATATTGTGTTGTTTCTATTAAAATCAGCAAATAATGCCATGTAACGTGAGAAAGAGTTTTCCACAAATATATATATATATATATATATATATATATATATATATATATATATATATATATAATCATAAACTATATATACTTAGTTAAAACACAAAATTTGAAATAAATTATTACATAACTTTTCTATTTTTTCAATTATTTATAGTAATAAATAAACTTATTTATATTTTTTTTATAAACATTTTATTAGTAAGCAAATATTACTCCCAACAAATTTGTATATCTCTTGTCAAATGAAGTTAAAAAATCCCTAATAAAAAATGTAATTCTGGTGGGTGATTCAACCTTTTAGACGACAGTGGACAGCATAAAATATTTCTCTCTCAAACCTCTCAAACTCAAACTAATTCTTTCATCTTTGTTTACTTAGTAAGTCTCTATTCTATTGTATTTTTTCCTATGCTTTTTTTACATAAATTTTTCAATGACCTTTAATTAGTTTAAATTTTTCATTGTAAATCTGTTGTTTTTAAAAATTGTTTATTGTGAATTTTAATTATATAAAAATAAGCATTTATGATATGTAATGCAGAGGCTAAAAGGAACTATTTAGCATAAATATAAAAGGATACTCTCCAGATAATTGCTGAAGCTCTTGGTCTGTAATTCTAGGCCAGTATCGAGAAAGTAACATATTCTTGCCTTTCCCATCAGTAGGTGGCCGTGCAACACGCTCTTGAGAAATCATTCCATTGCTTGATTCCATTATGGATATTGCATTCATCAATGGTTTAGGCATAATGGAAAGAGGTCTTTTCCCTTGATGAAAGGAAGAAGATGATGTTTTACCATCAAATCTCCTTTCTGCAATCTCTGAAGCAGAAGGTACCACAGAGTTTCCTGATGAGGCTCCCAGAGACATATTCAATGAACTTGATCTCTGCATACTTCTACTCTCCCATGTTGGTCTGTTATTTTCTAATGCACTAAACTTCAATGAATAATTAGACGGTTTCATCATATTTGAAAATCTCATTTCTTCTCTGTTTAGATCAATACATGAATCTATGTCATCTCTCTTAGCTTGAGGCCAACGGCTGGATTCTCTACCATCAACAATTCTGCGCATCTGCATAAATTTTCTTTTGCTAGAACCATCAAGGAATAGTCTGTCATCAATATGTTCAGTATGACGATCACTTGCATGATTTTTTGCTGATCTAATAGACCTTCCAGTCTCCTGTATCTGCAACAAAAACATCAAATCAAATAATAATGAGATAATATAGCAGTAGGAATTCATCAACTGTTGAAAATTATTACAAGCTATAAAAGACTTTGTCACATAAAACAATAGGAGATCAAGACTAGAAGCAAGATGAAGAACATAATTGGAAAATTAACAGTATGACAGAAGGAGAGACAGTCAGAAATTAGGAATGGGGAAAATTAGAACAAGTAACATTACATTACATGAGTGACATTAAGTACGTTTGCTTCTTTTTAAAATTTGCATCATCTGGCATTACATTTTCTGTTTTATAACACAATCACAACTTCACAATTGTTTGAAAGGTAACAAGGCTGCATTCGATCCTTACGATTTCAGCAACAGTATTCACATTTGAGAGAGAGTAATTTTTGTGATAATTTAGACATGAATGTACTGTTGTAGAAATACAATTCGGCAAAAATATGAGATTGACTAAAATATACATAGCAAGAACCATATTAGTTACTAAGGAAATAAACTCGAAGCCTGGAAATCATCCTTCAAAAATAAATACTCAGATTAACCTTACCAGAGGAATTTGAGAAGCCCTCAAACAGGTTGAGCAACCTATACCTCCAAAATCAAGGTATTCAAAAGAAAACCTTGATATTATGCATCCACAGTGGATAGACTGCAAACCAAGTCAAAAAATACACTAAGGAGAAAAAGCCAAGACTTGAATAGAATTTAAATAGAAAAAAGATATTTTACTGCTTACCTTGTTGCAAAAGTTGCACTCTCTCCAACCAGTTTGATGCAGGTGGAATTTTTCACAGAAAATTGAATTGGCATACGCAGATCTAACGCAAAAAAAGTGACACATTAAGGAAATTCACGCAGTCACAGTTACGGTCACAAACACTGTAAAATCCTTGACCTCAGAAACTGTGGTGACCAAATAATACTCATCCATTTTAAAAGAGTCAAACTCACAAAATCGCCCAACAGCGAAAAAATCCATCAAAATTCAGCACAGAAAAAGAAAAAAGGAGATAAATCAAATTTTACCCGCACTTATCGCAGAGCCTAGCGAATCCACCCGATCGCAGAGGCCACCCTTTCTTCCACTCTCTCGCATAGCCATTCTTGCAAGCACCATTCATGCAAACATCGAGCTCCATCCACTGCAAACGCAAAACCCTAGAAACAACACAAAAACGGATTAAAATGACAGACAGATTTCGAGATAAATAGGAACAACAAAACCAGCCTCGGAAAAACAAAACAAGTCTGAGGTGCTTTCTGTGTGCTGCAACAACAATACACTTACAGTGGCGAAGGAATTTGGAAACGTGAAGTATTGTTGTTGTGTTTGGGTAAGAGAGAGAAAGTGAATGAGTATATATAGAGAGAGAAAGAGAGTGCATGCAAAGTTGGAAAAGAACGCGGTTTTACATAATAAAGGTTGAAGAGAAGTGCGAAAAAGGCATGCAGAAGACCGCTAACCTTAACAACAGATTTTCCTTATCACTCTCTTTTCCCTTCTCTTCACACTAAGCTTACTGTTTCTCCAGGTTGACTTTAACGCTCACCCTCTCTCACCAATTCCTCTTATTTAATACTTCAATTAATTTAAATATATGTATTTATGTCACAATTAATTTTTCAAAACAGAAATATGTTGCTTTTTGCATGATACTCAAATCCTGACAAAAATGAATAAATATTAATAAAAAAAAACTGTTTACTATTTATTGGGTTTGAATGTGTGCCAAAAATAATAATTAAGTTCATTTGATTATTGGTCTCACAAAATAAATTTATGTTTTGTAAATTATCATAAGAAAAAGGATTAAATATATTTTTTTTCACTTAACTTTTCGTAAAAATTATAATCGGTCAATCTTTGAAATTTTATTCTAATCTATTCTTTAAACTTTAGAAATATATGGATTTAATCTTTTTAATTATATTTTGTTAATTTTATTTGACGTTTCAAACACGTTTCATGATCACATTTGAGTTTTTTAGACCATTTGACATATCTTCATTTCAATGTTAAATAAGAAACACGCTTGAAACATCAAATAAATTTAACAAAATTAGTTAAAAAGATTAAATTCACATACTTTTAAGGATGAAAACTGAATTAGGTTAAAGTTTCAAAGATAGACTAATTATTTTCACAATTTAAGAGATCAAAAATATATTTAACCCTAAAAAAAGAGTTTCTAAATTAATGACATCACATAAATGTTTTTTTAAAGGTTTTTTATTTAATTTTGTTGATAAATGGTATATTTTACAGAATTTTAATTTTAGTTTTTAAGTAAAATTAAATTCTTGTAATTTTATTTATAGATCAAATAGTTTAATGCCATTTTTTACTTTCAACTATATGTTTGTTTATCGGTGTATTGTTTAAGTTATATCTTAAAATAACTTTTCTATAAATAATTATAAGAATTTGAATTTTTTTAAAAAAATAAAATAAAAAATGTCAAAATATACCGGTATCAATAAAAATTTTAAGGAAATATTAGTAAAAATACATACTGGTATGTTATTTTTCTTATGATAATAAAAAATTAAAAAATTATAATTATTATGGTATTAAATATTAATCATTTTTATGACTTTAATGTAAATAGTTTTTATTATTTCATAGGTAGTTTTATAATTAAAAATAAATAAATTTAAAAAGACCGTCAGGTTGAAAAAAAAATAGCAGATTGATAAAATAAAAATTTTAATTTAAAAAAAAATTTAGAGGTAAATTTGGAAAACAAGGACACAAATAGAAATTTCTCCTTTATATGTATAGATAGAGCACCCCTTAAGTGCTCTTTCTTAATTATATCAATTCTTTGCTGATAAAAAAAAAAAAATATATATATATATATATATATATATATATATATGAAAGTATTGAATAAACATTAAATTCAATCATTAATAATTATAAACACTTTAACGATCATTTTATTGCACTTATATCTTAATAAATTATGAATTTAGCCACTTTAACCTATCTTTTAAACTAGTTTGGGTTCATATGTGAATATTAATAGGTTTAATAATGCTTCGAGTGTATTTAGTGTTATTCGAATATTTAATCTAACAAGTTGTTTAATATTTATTCGATTTAATCTTTTCATCTATGTGTTTTAATATCTATTGCTAAGTTGTTTTTCTTTTTATCTATTTATTAGAATAACAGAACAATTAGGGTTCGACATTTTAGGTTTATTGTGCAGAAGTGCATGTTTTTTCTCATAGACAAGTCAACTACTTTTTATTGGTCGGATAGAAAAAAACGTTGCAACTATTTCACTGTGGTAGTGACTTCCTTCACCTCGTGGTGGTCTCCTGATATGCTTGGTAATGTAGAGGGAGAAACAAGATAAATAAAAAAATAAAAGAAAAAATAATAATAATTCAATATTGATTAAAAGAAATGGATATCAAAAGTTAAAAAGGTATAATTGATTGAAAAATTTGTTTTGACGAAAGGTCTAAATGAATAAAAGAAAAAAAATATATAATATAATACTTAAAACTATGAAAAATTTTATCCACTAATATTGGGTACTCAATTCAGAGAATCTAATTTTATTAAAAATTAAATATTTATTTGAACGATATTATAATATATTAAAGTATTATGTTGTAATAATAAACAAAAAATTGTAAATATATATATATATATAATAGTATATTCTTTCAACATTTTAATAAAATACTCAGCCTACTTTTTCTTTAATATATAATAGTATATTCTTTTGGTTAGTTGATTTGATTATAACTTTAACAGTTATGCTATATAGTATTGTTCTTATAGAAATCAGTAGATAAAGTGCATAGTGGGAAAAGTGTTGTGTATGAAAAATTTACAAAACTTAGAATACATTTTAGAGTACTGATATATTTTTTTAATATATAATTTTTGAGTTTTTTTTTGGATGAATGAGTAATAATAAGTTAAGACTTCTTACCTGAAATAAATGTATTTATTAACAGACTTCAGACTGAAATTACTGATTTAGTAGCTAAAAGTATATGATGGTTTGGTCTGGGCCACCATAGGCCCATTCATTTTCTAAGACAGTTTGTGCATGAGATGGTACATGTAGCAGTAAACTATTAAAAAATCAGCAGTTAAAGGTCGGGGGCTTCTCCATGCACCTCCAAATGTTCTCCGGTGCTCCAAAAATTATCATTTTACCCTTAATTAATTTTTACCTACTAGTGGGTGAAAGTAATGAATGAAATTTACTGTGTTTTCACTTTTCTTTGTTTTTTATCTGGTAGTGGGTGAAAACAGAGCTTTGCACCCCTCAAAACACTTTTTTCTTCTTTCTATTTTTTCCACAGTTTCTTCTAGTTCCACAATGCTTTCGAACTTTCGTCTGTGGTCTTGTCTGTTCTTCAAGGTGTCAGTGGTCCCTGACTTCAAGCTCATCCTCTTGTTGAAGATGCCATTTTTGTCGACATCCGCTTCAGAAATTGTGATGTAGATGTCGATATCCGTTTCATGAATTCCTGAAACGAATCTCGACATCCATTTCGTAACGTCGAGATCTGTTTCACAAATTTTTGAAACGGATCTCGACATCCGTTTCACACAAAAAAAAATACGAAATAGATCTCGAAATCCGTTTTGCAATTTAACGAAACGGATCTCAACATCCGTTTCAATAAAAAACCAAAAAAAATATCGAAATGGATGTCGAAATCCGTTTCATAAATTTCTAAAACAAATTTTGAGATCCGTTTCAAAAAAAAAAAAAGACGATCTCGACCTTCTTATAAGCCTGGCAGATTAAAGCTATTAAAACATTCATTGATGGCACACATGGCATAGAGCATACAACACCATTCAATGAGAAAACAAATGATGTTCCTCGTGTCTTTGCCATATAACCTCATTTTCCTTCGACAATTCCTCAATGCTTTGCACTACCTGTTGTATATCCATACCTTGGCTCCTAGAATCATCCGTGGTCACAAAATCTTCTGCAAGTGGAGTTGGGATCTTGTTTCATCGAGATCCACGGTGGTGCCAACTGTTCCGGCAAAAAATTTGTGTTCCTCACCGAAGACAAAAAGTAAGAACTTTCTTGATTTAGATAAAATTAAGAATACTAAGATTAAAATAGTTCTTTCACTTCTAAATAAGTGAGTGTTTTATCTATAGAAAAAGAAAAGTTAGACATAATCTCCACTCCACTCCACTCCCACAATCAAGAATCTTCCCGTTACAAGAAATATCCAACAATATTATCCTAATTCTCCGTCGATAAACTTATCTTACCTTCTGTTTTCTCCTTTGCCCAACACCCTTTAGAGTCAGTCCAAAACTTTCTTGTTCGGACTGAGCCTGTAAGTGCATTATGAGACATGACCTTCTTTGAGTCATATCCACGTTCATCTTTACCTCTAATTTGATCCTTTCCGTAGTTGAATTCAAATCCTAGTTGAATTCAAATCCTAGCTCGACCCAAATCCTAAGAGATCATCCCATAACTTTAAGAGATCTTCAGTGAAACTCATGACTTTATGACAAATCTTAATTGAGTTGGAATTGAAAACGTGTGGGGATGGTACAATTTTAAATTTTTATTTATTGAAATTTTGTACATAAAAGTTTACTCAAACAATTGATATGAAAATGTTGTCTCCATCAAAATCCTGCTAAAATTAAACTGATACTTCAATTAATGATAAATTTTTTGAAGGTACACAAAAGTAATGTTGCAAATTATTTATTGTCATTATTTTTTTTGAAATGTCCTTTTTATGAATATGAGCTGTGCAACTTCTACATGGTTGGGTGGTAGCCTCAAGTTGGTTTAAAGGATTAGTGATGGATGAGGACAAGTGAACAACTACCAACCCTACCATTCAAAGAATAATATTTTGGATAGATTTAAATGTTATGCTATTTTGTAATATTTTGAATATTTTTCTTCTATTACGTTATCATCGAAGGAAAAGGTAACATCACACCTAACATGGAAAGTACAGTGGTGAGAAGAAGAAGATAGATGAAATGCGGGTAAAGCATTGGAAGGCAGAGAATATTAGAGACAAAAGTGTGGGTTTTATTACAAAACCATCTCAAAACCATTCATGAGTTGAAGTTGTGAGAGATTTACAATGGGACCAACACAGAGACATCACCACAACATACCCAATGGGAGGCCAATTATACATGGCATGGAGCAACCCCATTTTGAAACATTGATGATACAGGGAGAGTAAGAAAGAAAAAATAATAAAGGGGATTGGTAATGATGATGTGATGAAGTCTAAAAGGACCTTGGCTTTGCAACAATGGTGGAATGCTTTAGTATGTGCAAGCTAAACTGTCCTCCTTTCTCACTAGTGTCAATCTGGGACTGCCCAGGGGGAGGCAAGAGCTCAAAGTTTTGGACCAAACGTCCCAAAGTGATGCCAAGAATGGGCAATGCAAGAATGATTCCGGGGCAGCTTCTTCTCCCAACACCAAACGGAAGGTACCTGAAGTCATTGCCATTCGCTTCCACATGCGACTCCTCTTCGAAGAACCTCTCTGGCCTGAACTCTTCTGGCTTCTTCCAGTGTGCAGGGTTGTTCGCCAGCCACCATGCATTCACCAAAATCTTGCTCTCCGCTGGGATGTCAAACCCACCAAGCTTAGCATCGTGGAGGTTCATGTGTGGGACAAGGAGAGGGATTGCCATTCTAAGACGAAGGGTTTCCTTCACCACTGCTTGAAGGTATGGAAGTTTTTGAATATCTGGTTCAGTCACCTGGTGTCCTGGTCCAAGAACTCTCTCAATCTCATCCCTCACTTTCTGCTGGATCTCTGGGTGGTTCACAAGCTCAGCAATACCCCATTCAATTGACCACAGAGTTGTTTCAATTGCTGTTCCATAAACACAGTTCATACATCAGAAAAAAAAAAAAATCACCAAACAATTTTCATGATTGCATCTTAATCATTCTTTTTCCTCTTTTACCTTGTAATTCAAAAGCAAAACAAGTAGACAATCTTATACTTTTGGCTAATGTAGGCCCACCTACCCAAATTTGGTCACCGTCATTACCTACTACCGGTACCACCATTTTACTATTACCCAACTTACATTTAGGACCACCATTAAATAATTAAAAATGGTAAAAAGTTAGGAGAGAGAAATAGATAAGAACAAGTCTCCATATAAGGTGACACGTCAGAATAAATAAGTTGACAAAATATATGAGTGAGTCCCCACATAGCGTGGGAGGAGTACCCACCCTGCACTTCAATCTTCCACCTAACCCATTTTGATAAATTCAATGAATACCTAAATGTCTACGTGTCCCGTTTCACCCCTTTAAATCACGACGCAAATTTTCCCGTGTGCTTATTAAATACCGTTATGTTTGGTATCTCTCATAAATGAAGAACAATGAATAATATATCAGTATTGTAATCCGTATCAATCTCATACTCTTTTTTCCGTAGAGAATAAATAAGCTAAATTTGTGAAAAAGAATCGGTCAAATTGTTGTTGTTCAGTAACTTTCGAAAATAAACAAATGAGTTGGGCGTTAGTTGACGATGCTGAAAAGATAACTATAATGGCCGAAGTTAATATATACAAGCAATTATTTAGTATTTTGTGACAATAATAGAAGGGAGAGCATCTTACCAGCAACGTTGATGTTCTCAACAATGTAAAGCACGTTGTCCTCGTTGATCTCGCCCTTTTTCTCAGCATCCAAAATGTGATCGATAGCACATTTAAGTCCTTCGTTGTTAGTGCTCTTCGAGCTTCCAATATTCCTGTTTTAATTCACATTTATTTAATTAATCACAAATAAATTCTTACTACTATGCTTTTTAGTTACTCCGTAACGTCAAATTTCTATCAGTAAAATTGGCTATTTAATTTTGGACGGTCTCATCAATGATCACACTGATAAAAAGCAAAAAAAGCAATAGGAGTTCTTTTCAAGCATAACAAAATTTACTTTCCACCTCAGTTGAAGTTTAGCACGTTTTGTACCCATTAAAAGAATATTATAAACCAAGAAAGAGAGAGAGAGGAACTTTTTGACTCAATCAAAGCTACTGGTGCCCCAATCACCAAGATGCAAAACTGGTAAGGATTCTTAAAAGGGACACAGAAAGTACTAAAAGGAAAAGTAAGAAACCAAATGATTGAAAACACAAAAAATAAAGCATGGATCGGAAAAACGATAATCAAGAGAAAAAATGATTTCAGCTTTATCTTCAAATTTTAAGCAATGTCACGCTATTAATTAATAATTCCCAGAAACTTGTACCATTTTTTAAGTTTCCCTCTCTCAGAACCATTTACCAAGAATTACAGTAAAAAATTATAAAAAATACTAACAACCAGTTAGAATTTGGCAGAAAGGGGTGTTGCAGTGAAAAAACGAAGGAAGAAAAGGAAACAAAACACTTACTTCCTCTCGTCGACGAAGTAATCCTTGAAAAGCTTCAACCTGGTTTCTTTCACCTCCTTGCAAATCTTCAAGTAACCCTTCAAGAAGGGTCTCAAGATGGGAATGAAATCGCCGTAGTTATACTCGAAGCTCTGAGCCAAGCGACTCCTCTCGCCGTTCAGCGCTCTGAGACGCTGGAACAGAGGGTCCTCCTCGCTCTCGAATCTCCGGTCGAACATGATGCGGTACATGTTGTTGTACATCATGAGCTGGAGCCTGCGGCGGATGACCAAGCCGGAGACGGCCGCGTCGGGGTTCTTCCTGACGTCGTCCACGACGGCGGCGGCCTCGGCCTCCCAACCGTGGCGGTACTGCTGGACGACCTTGTTGGTGAAGAAGGGCACGGTCATGATGCGGCGCATCTTGCGCCAGTGCTCGCCGTAGACGGTGAAGACCATGTCCTGGCCCTCGCCGGTGAAGATGTCGAAGACGACGTTGCGGGTGCGGGAGCCGAACTCCACGCCCTGCGTGTGCAGCACCTCCTTGGCGAGGTCCGGCGAGGAAACCACCACCAGGTTGCGCTGGCCCATGCGGAGGAGGAAGATGTCGCCGAAGCGCTTGGCGAGTTGGGTGAGGTTGCGGTGGTTGAGGTCGTCGCCGACCTGGAGCCAGTTGCCGAAGATGGGCACGGGGAGTGGGCCCGGCGGGAGCTTGAAGCGCTTGCCGCGGACCTTGGAGACAACAATGGCTACCACGGCCGCTAGGAAGAGGCCGAGGAGGGTCTTCTCCAGGAGGAGGAGATCCATTTTGGTGACGTGACGGTGGTGAATTGAGAAAAGTGTTACGGTTTGGTTAATTTGGTTTGTTGAGTGATTTGGAAAGCGTGGCGCGTTTGTGAGGGTTTTATAGAAGGGATTGTGACGGTAGCTGGAAGAGTGTTAGGTGGAGCTTGTGGTTCGTGCGCTGTGTTTCTTATGTACTACGAATACGTTTCATTTTATTTTCTTTCTAACAATTTATTAACCAAATCATTTTTTATTATTTTCTTAAATCACTAAATTATGCCTATTTTCAATGTGGACGTGACCATTTTCTATATTAATTATTTTAATTGTGTGATTGCATTACTCTTTAAGTAGTGGATGTGATGTGAAGAGCCCACCGTGTCTAGTTAGCTATTAGCACTGAAGCCAATTATTATTTTAAAAAAATGAAAGATAAGTTTAAGAAATGGAATGGACTTTTTTCACTGCTAGTGTATTTTGTTAGGTGAGATGGTGAGAGAAAAAAAAAATAAAAAAAAAAATGGGACAAGATGAATTTTGTGAGTCTTATTAAAGTGAAAAGGAGGTTATACTTATTTTGAAGCCAAATTGTTAAGTAATTTGAGTTAGAATGTAACGGTGACGGCGTTAAATGACGCTGACTTTGAGGAAGGTGAGTGGATGGTAAAGATAGAAGAGAGAGAGAGTGATGAAGGTTTTGGTTGTAGTAGGTGAAGAGGGGTTGGTGGCCGCCACATCCTTTTGTATTTCATGTGTGGTGTATTTCTCATCTTCCTTCTCCGGTTATTCCATTAAGGCGTTTTCAATTTTTTTTTTTTTTGTAGTCACAAACTAAGAATACTTCAAGACTTTGTTTAAATTTTACCACTATATACTTTACATTATTCATATATTTAGTTTCCATACAATATATTCTTTTCATATTAAAAATATTATTCACGATTCCCATTATAGTCTCTAAATTTAATAAAATTCAAAAGGAAATTTGCAAATTTTATTAGTATGTCTTGTCAGTTCAAATAATAAAACATGTTTGATATATTTTGTTAAGTGTCATGATAGTTCCAGTGCCTTCATGCCGCACATGCGTAATAATGATTTTCATGTTGTAGGCAACTAAGTAAAGTTACGCACTACGGTGTGTTTTCTTCAAGAAATATATTGTTTGCATTTGTAACGATAAATTTAAGAGTGTTTCCGGTGTTTATTTTAATGGATTTCAACTAATTTGAGAGGATGAATTTGAAGGAAATTATAAGATTCTCATTCTTTCATTTTAAGGAGATAAAAAATAAAGACATGTGAACTTTGATATTTTTGTCCATAACATTTATATGTGGTTACAATATATTTTTTTATTAATAACAGTTTTTTGTTAATAAAAAAAAATTAAAGATACCTGTTATATTCTAAATTATTAAAAAATTAAATATTTTTTTCTTTTTACGTATAACATATAATAACGTATTTAATTTTTTATTAATTTGAAATAACAGTTATATAATGTAAATTATTGAAGAGTAATATATAATTATGAACTGTCAATTACTGCTGTTTAAATTAAAAAAATTTTCTGATCTTATGTTACGCACTTATGCAAAAAAAAAATTTCTTATAAAAATTTTAATACTTAAATATGACATTAAACATGACATGCACAAATTAATATTAAAATTATTTAAAAAAATTAATAATAATAATTATTAAACCTTGTGAATAATTAATAATAATGATAATATTAATTATAATAATAATAATAATAACATTACTAATATAATAATACTAAAACTAATAATTATTAGTATATTTGATTACATACTAATTTTAAGCATTTTAATCGTAGGAGTAAAATTGTAATATAAAAATGTTATCTATTACAATATTATTTTATATTTATTTAAGGATTAAATATGAAATTTTGTTATTTGTCTATTTTAAAACTTTGGACCAATTTAGTCCTTCATCTTTCAAAATATGGATTTAGTCCTTTTAATCAAATTTTGGTAGGTTTATTTGATATTTTGTATGCATATTTCAGGATTATATTTGAGTTGTTTATACTGTTTGACACATTTTTGCTTTAATGTTAAGTCAAATACTATTATGAAATGTGCTTGAAATAACAAATAAACTTAACAACAAAATTTGATTAAAAGGATTAAATTCACGTATTTCGAAAGATGAATGACTAAATTGGTCTAAAATTTCAAAATGGACTAATTCCAAAATTCACGCATTTAACCCTTTATTTAATAATCAAATCATTCACAAATTTTACCTTCAAATCTTTTCACTTTCATCTCTCTGTCCCTTGAAATAAACAACTTCACTTTACTATCTTCATACCCTCAAATTCATCTTTAGAAGCAAAAACATCTTTACTCTTATTTAAATCTCCACATCGTTTGTTTCCCATTGCTAAAAAATCTTTGAAATTCAACAAAATTTTTATACTGAAACAACAACCAAATGTAACATTATATTTGGGCGATTTCAACAACTTAAAAATTTAAATATTTAGTATTTGAGTTCCTTATAATTAAAATTTCTCCTAGTTTATTTGGATAAATTATTTTTGAAATAACTTATATTTAAACTTTTCTATTTAGACAAAGTAACTTAATTTTTATTTTAAGACAAACTCAACTCTATTATTGAGCTCAAGTTGAATTAGTATGACCTTCAATACGTGACGATTCATTTAGATTTTCGGTGCGGGTTGATTCTTGTACATTAAAAGTGGGTCAACTAGACCTATGGGCCGACTTAGCTTGACCTTCACCTTAGACCAACTTGGCTTGCCCTTCAATACGGGTCAACTTGGTTCGCCCTTTGATACGAACCAACTTAGCAAGACCTTTGACTCAAGTAAACTCAGCTTGACTTCGATGTAAGCCTAGGTTGACCCAGCTCGATCTTCGACACAGGCCAACTGGCTCAAACTTCGACCTAACTCGATTCGACCTTCAATCTGAGTCGACTCGGTTTACTTTGCTCGACTAAACTCAACTTTGGATTGGGTCGACTCAACTTGACTTCAATCCAAGCTTGACCTTCGACTTGACCTTAGTGAAGAAAGTAACAATGGAGTGAAATTTCAAATTTCTTGTAATTTTGAGGGTATTTGAAAATTTTCTATTATATTAATTTTAAATACCTTCCAAAATTCATTAAATTTGAATTTATTTAGTTATTTTATATAAAAAAAAATCATTTTAGTGGGAAAATTTTTAAATTCTTTAAATAAATGAATTATTTTTCTAAATTACTTTTCCAAATGCAACATAATAAGATTGCCATATCTCATATTAATATTCTTCGACATTTTTTCTCTCACTTTGAACTATACTTATTTCATAGAGATTGGAATTGACTTGGATGTGGACAATTTCAAGTATATCTTATCTGAGAGGTTATTTTTGTGTTTAAATTATTTTTTTAGAGTGTATGATTATACAACCTAGTTATGGCTTTGAGTAAATATGATTCCATATATGTTTCAACTAGATTATGGGTTTGGAATATATATATATATATATATATATATATATATATATATATATATATATATATATTTACATAAGACAGTAATATGTTTCATATGTCATTATTTGACATTGGTTAATGATTTTTTGTTCCTTAGAGAGAGTTGGTTGGTTTCAAGTATATATTTATGATAGGATTCTGAGTTTGGTTAATTTCAAAAGGACATGTATTTCTATACAACAACAAAAAAGTGAGGACCAATATCTTATGTGGATGGATAATACTTAAAGTTAAATCACACTCTCTCCTCAATACAAATTGATTTATAATGAAAATTTTAAAATTCATTAATAAAATCTATCGATAAACTCTTTATCAATATATTTATTTTCATCAATAAAATTTCATCCATAATTAACCAAAATCTTATAATAATATTAATGTCCCAGAATTACTTTTCCTCGTAGAGTTAAACATACTAAGAAATAAATTATTCATAAGACTCAAAACATTAATTTACAGTGAGAACTAATCTTTAAAAAAGTTGTTAAATAGGAACAGTTTTAGAAAAAAAAAATCATTAGAATGACTAGTTTAAATATAAATTTATAAACTAAATATTATCCGTATTTAAATAATTGTTATAATGAATAAAAATATTTATAAATTAAGTTTTAAATTAATCTCTAATATTAAATTTTAAGGGTGTGGCTATTTAGAAATTAACGTCCAAATTATATCTTAATACATTTGAAGTGTCTCTGTACATACTGGTTACTATGAGTCTAAATAATTGTGATTGCAAGAGACAGCGAAGAAGATTAATAATAAAGGTGTCACTCTTTAGTGGCATACCCCATGACCATCACTCTCCTTTACTCAACTTAAATTGCGACATGCAGTCTAATATTGTGTTCGTACAAAGTATTTCAATAATTTTAATAGATCGAAATTGATTATATTTTAAATTTTTGTAATTGAATTTTTTTACTTTTTAAATAATTGGTTAGAATAAAATAATTGAAATACTTTATATTTCAATTTCTTATTTCATAAAATAATTAAATTTCTTTACTCAAGTAAAATTTTATTTTAATAATATTTATTTTAATATATAAAATTTATAAATTAAATTTAAAAAATAAAATTGTCAATTTAAAATAATTAAATTCGGTTAAATTTTGATCTGACAAACTCGATTGATTTGACTAAATTTTGACCGACATAAACTTAATCTAATTTGGCCAAATTTTAGTTAGGGTCAACTCGTCAAATTCGGCCAAGATCAATTTGGTCAAATTTTAGTCAGATTTTACTTGATCGAATTGGACTAAATTTCAGTTAGACCAACTCCGTTGCATTCGGTCAATTTTCGTTGGGGATGACTAGATCGAATGTGGTCAGGTCGATTTGGCCGAATTTCGGTCAGGTTGACTTAACTCAATTTTGGTTGACTCAACTAAATTTCAGCCACAGTCAATTCGACCGATTTTAGCCAAATTTCGGTCACGACCAACTCGGTCATATTCTCCAAATAAATAAATTAATATCTTAAATTGCCTAATCCATTGACACTGTAAATATTTTCTTAATAGATTTTAGGCTTAATTACTGTTTTAGTCCTCTTATTTGTTATCAAATTTCAAAATGATCCTTCTATTATCCAGAGTCTCAATTTAGTCCTCAAATTTTCAAAAGTGACTCAATTTAGTCCTCAAAGTTAACAGCGTCAAAAATCAATAACGGAACAGTAACATGGCTGTTTTACTCTGGCTGACTTGGAATTACGTGGTCAGTTAGAATTATGTGGAGACACACCCAACCCCTTCCACCCACCACCAAGAGAAGACACACCACGAATTTCTTTGTGTGAACATGAGCATGACCTACAAGAGTTGGCTTCGGACATCTCTGTTAACAACAAAATCTGGGGCGAAATTAATTACAACAATGTTATGCCTGCACTATAGCGGAGGAGATGAATGCACCGTAGCTGGTAAAGAGTTAGGGTTTCATGAGTCCCATTTCTGAAGGAAGTTAAACATTTTCAACATATGCCACGTCAATTACCCTTGCCTTTTAAAAACGTTGACACATATCAGTACAATTGTGCCACCTCATTACTATTTGAACGGCGTTTGTTTAAATTAAACAGTGAAGACTAAATTGAGTCACTTTTGAAAACTTGAAGATTAAATTGAGATTCTGAATAATAAAAGGACCATTTTAAAATTTGCTAACAAATAAGAAGACTAAAATAGTAATTAAACCTAGATTTTAATCGATATATAACTCAAATCCTGAAACTCAGTTTGTATTTGTTTATTTTTGTGAATATGTATACTTTACACAGGCTAATCTGAATGCTTCAGAAGTGGAATATAATATTGCATTGAAAACTCAGTTTCCGATGTTAGAAAAAAAGAGACACATATAAGCAGTGTTGTAAGTTAGATGATAAATTATGTAGCCGTCAACGTTTATATATAATATTGGCAAGTGTCAACCAAAGTGGACTATGAACCATCCAACCAGCCATTGTTGAATATTCTTTCTTCTTTCATTTCATAATATTTCTCTTTTGCGGGTTGGCATCACCCAACATCCAGTCAAGTCACAAAATATATAAATACTCAAATATTCAAAGCTAAATATTAAATATAATAATTATATTTTTAGGTTTCCATAACAGATCTTTTTGGCGATTAACGTGGATGTATTTATTTTATTACATAAGGCCAATTTGGGTTTAGAGTTAATACATTATAATTTTCCATGATTATTAGTTTTTTATTTATTTATTTGGGTTAGTTTTCACTCAGTATAAATTATTCTTTTATGAGTTTTACCGTATGAACTAGATACAAATTATTTAGTTTAGTTAATAGTTTTGATTTTAAAATTTGAATATACAGTCACTTTAAGTATTAAAAGTACTGCTCTTAAATTATTTGAGCAAAATTGCTTTCCTGCAAACAATATCATAAAGTGTGATCTTCAAAAACACAGTTAGATGTGGTATTATAAACATTAAGGGTATGATTCTTTAATCAATTTTATAGTGTTGTCTTCATAATATATATGTGATATATTTAATAAAAAGTATTTATAAAAAAATATGGAAAAGAAATTCTAAATTGAAGAACTGCATTAAAAATACCTGTCTATATAAGTTTTGTAAAATAGATCATTCTCATTTTTTAATTTATTACAAATACATTTTCTCAAAAGAATATCCGTAATTCTCATCTTATAATGGTTTTTCCTCTTAATTTATTTTAAACTTAAAAGAAGAATCTCAATAAAAGTAACCAGTGCTAACAAAATGTTATAAACGTGTGTTACTTCCTCCTATCTTTTTGGCTTATTTGTATGTGCAACTTCCTTTCAACTGTGGAGCCTATTAGTTTCACCGAAAAGATTTGACTTTTCAATGCAGTTGTATCCGAAAAAAATAAAATCTGCTCATAATAAAAGAGATTATTGTTCAAAATAAGGAGGCGCATAGCCATCACCTGAATTTGGCTCACATGACATATAGGTTAATTTTCTCCATGTCACTATTGGTCATGATATTACTAAAATAAATTAATTACTTCTTCTTGGTACATGTATTCCTCTTTCTAACCAATACATGGGAGATAACTTTAAATAATTCGTAAGACTTTTTATCATGAAAATGTAGGGAGATTTGATATAAATAAGCTATGAATAAACTTATATAATATATCATAACGTCATTTTCGATCCAAAACATTTTAGTAATTAATTTATGAGTCATTCTACTTATATAAAATTCATCTTTTTTATTTATATTTAATATGAAACTTCTAGCTCACCTTGAACTATTAATAATCTCTCCTCAAGTGTGACTTTTTTCATATTGGAACACCTCCCTCTAACATGCATATTTAGAGGAAACTAACTCTTAAATTTTAGAGTCATTCATCTATTTTATATCATACTGGTTCAAGCCACGCCATCAAGATAAATCATCAGCTCTTATACTACTATGAGGTTTTTATAAGGGGAGACACTGAAAGATTCGATACCAATAAGTTGTAAACAAACTTATATATAAGAGATGAGGACACTACTTACAATCCAAAACTTTCAGACAATGAGTTTATGAGTCCTTCTACTTATATAAAAGTTATCTCTCATTTTTTTGTAATGTGGACCTCTAACTTATCTTGAACTCGTAACATTAAATGAAATTGAAATTATAATATATATATATATATATATATATATATATATATATATATATATATATTAGTTTAACATTTTTATATTAATTTGCTCTCTATAGGAAGGATCTACGATGTTGAATTTTGACGAAGGAAACAATAAAACAACAACCAAAAATATCAAAATATGTTGATAATCTCATGTTTTTGTTCTCTTCGCTCAATGATCACTTTCTCTGCTCGACGACATAGTCATTTCTCTGTTATTCTATTATTTAGCTTATCTTTTCTGTTTTATGTTTGTATATATTTCTTTTTCTTTCTTTGTTGTAACATGACAACTTTAATTAAAATAAACCTTTCCTTTCTTTCCCTTGTTTCTTTCTTCTCTAGCTTTTCATCCTCTCGTGTTTTTGTTCTTCAATTTTGCACCTTCGTTTTCAATATGTTGTGATGGTATAAGAGCGTGATTTTCTTCCTCTTGTGTGTCCATTCTTCGTTTCTGCACCTTCCTTTTCAATATGTTGTGATATTCAGCAAAATAATTCTCCAAACTAGCAAAAATCTATTAATTAGGAGTAACAACAACACGAAAAGACAATAATAATCACAAAATAGAACATCAATAGTTTTAATGTGGGAAAACCCTCTTAATGTGAGAAATAAAAATCACGAGCACAAACTAGTAAATCAAGCTCCACTAAGATCAAATATGGATACAAGAGAGACAAATCAATAACACAAACAAGTTCCAACAACCATCAATTATATCAGAGCAATAATGCTCTCAAATATGAAAATGAAGAAAGATAAACCTAAAATAGAGCAACAGTGCAAGACTAATTTCTCTAACCAAAAATCTCCAATTGACGGTCCCAACGATCAAAATGAAAAACCCTATTTTGGTAAAGTTTCAATCTGATCCAACAGTGAAAGAAGCTAAAATTGTAATTTTAGTGATGTGGCTTGGTGAATTTGCAACAAATTTTCTCTCTTTCAAAAGCTACCAAAATAAACGTCTCTCTTGATCTAAAAGATTCGTCTCCACTTATAAGTAAGACAAAATGAATTTGACTTGGTTGGACTTTTTTAGACACATAATTAGAGTCCAACCTAACAAATCTTTTAAATTTTAAAGCAAAGTGAAAGTTATAACACATAAGCAAAAAGAATTTAACAGAATTGACTATAAGTTGAAAAGAATTGACTATAAGTTGGAAAGAATATATACATTTATCAATCAATATCTTTTTGGGAAGCATGTAAACTTTTTTAGATGTAAACCTTTCTACCTTATCAATGTTTTTCATTATTAGGTAAGTTGTTTTCAAGCAAGACTAGTCATCAAAGTCTTATGTTGAATAATAGAAAAAAGAAAAAAAAATGACTATAAAATGCTTATTTCATTATTATAAATAAGCATATAGATGTCAGAATATGAATAATTTCAAATTCTTACATCTTTTAGCTGGAATTTAGAATCCTTTAATTTTAACTAATTCAATTTCTTTAATGAAATTCTAGAATTTCAACTTTTTTTTAATTACCGCACCGAAAGAACTCATTTTACTATAAAATAAAAATTAATTTCTTAAATAAATGAATTATTCTCTTAAATTGTCGCATTCAAACACATTATGAATATTTTTCTAAATTAATTAAATTTAGGTTTAATTACTCTTTTTGTTCCTATTTTTGTCCAAAAATGTCAAGTTGGTCTTCTAGTTTTCTTTTAATCTCAATTTGGTCATGATTTTTGAAAATTTGATGCAATTTGATCATTTTTGTTAAATTTCTTCAAATGTATCAATGATTTTTCATCAAAATCGAAGATGTTAATAAAAAATTTTTGTTTTGTTGGTTTAATTAAAGTAATTTTAGGATCAATTTTGATAAAAGAAAAAATTGGAAGCATTATTTTTTTATTGATGTTAATTTGGATTTTTTTTTATTGATGTTGATAGAATTTAATTTGTTGTTTTTACCATTTGTTGTTGTTAAATACTACTTTAATTTATGCTCGATGTAAGTTAGGATTTTTTTTTTTTACCCGATGTTGGAAAGACTATTTTTTGAGATTTGAAACTTCAATTTCTTGATTGATATCTGTCACAATTATTTTTTCTCAATGTTTGCAATTATTTTTTTATTAAAAAAAACATATTATTATTTGTCATGATTCTTTTATTAATGTTGATTGAGAATAGTTTTGGCAAACACCGTGTAGTATTGATTTTTTTTCCAGTGTCCTTAGAAAATTTTGAACTCATATGAATTGAAAATTCAACAAAAAAGCCCAATCAACAATGTTATATAAGAAACTCTATTAACTTAATGAATATCAACTTAAATAATTAGTTGAGAGAGAAAATATTTTGTTAATATTAATAAAAAATAATTGAATTTTGATCTAAAAAAATTATCAATATTCAAGATCCACCTAAAAACTATTTATATTAATATTTTTAAATATTAACAATTATTTAACATTTATATCTATTTTTATATTTAATACAATTGAAATGTTTTATTTACCTGAAAAAAAAAATCAATGAATTTAAGTTACCTTAATTATTTTTAAAAAGTTAAGTTTGATCTAATTTATGTTAAAATTTTCGTATCATCCTAATTTTCATTTCAATTATTCAATTCAGTTCCTTTTTTTTCAATTAAGCCCTGTTTTTTTTCAAATAATTCAATTATGTCATTTTAAATAGATTGTGCCATCTTTGTACATGTTTCTTATTAATCCATAGTATTTTTAATTATTTTATATTTTTCAATTATTTTTTTGTCATATGTCATGTCTTTGTCGTGTCATGTGACAATGTCAATATTATATAATCGTGTTAGTGACACGTCATAGTCACGTATCAATGTTCAAGGACGATCCTTCTTAAAAACCAAGGGAAATCATGACTCTCCCAAATTTTTTTCATTTTGTTTCTTAAATATATTTTAAAATTATATTTTTATATTATTATTGTTAAATATAAAAAAAATTGCATATAGTTAATTTTTCTTGTGTCTAAAATACACATAGTAAATATATTTATAATAAAGAGTAATACATATACATATAATACTCAAACATAAATATGGTAAATAAAAAATATAAACAATATCTACTAATATTAAACAATGTCTATGTTTTTCTAATAAATAATAGAAACTATTTTTCTCTAATTAACATAAAATAAAATATCTAACAATTATATTATGTGTATTAAGTTAGTTTAAAAAAATTAAAAATATCAAAACTTAATACACATAACACGTACAAAAGCAACATCAATATTAACTTAACGAAGTTAACCTAAAAATTAATACTTAATTGAAAGAAAATAAAATCATCAAATTGAATAATGGTAACAAAAGTTTCGTCTGAGTAAAGATTTTAACTCTTTAATTTAATATCTTTTATTTGGTGTTTCAAAGTTAAAGGTTTGACCATTTTATTTTGTGTTTGAAAATCTTTCTACAAGTACAGAATTTGGCAAATTTCTTTAATGTAATATTACAACTTAAATACAAAGAAGAATACACATGTAGAACAGAGTTGAAGATGTAAAGTAATGTGAATATTTTGTTTTATAGCCAAATGTATATAAACATAAGTTTGATATTTAAATCAGCAGCATGTGCAACCCCCGAGTTGTCTTTACAAAATGTTGATCAGGAATTAATGGTGCTCACTGATCCAAAATGCTCGCTATTTAATCATCTAACTCAAATGCTTTAGTCCTACATCTACATTTCATAGCCTCTGTATTATTATTCTTCACTACTTTCTCCTTTCTGCAAGTAAGCTACTGCATAACATAACCTTTTGGAAACCACATTAATTTTTCTTCCTCCCAACTGTATTGGAAATTTTTCATAAAAGACAAATTGGGGAGATTCATAAACAATCAACACGAGAGTTAAATGTATCAGACATTATCAAGTTATCTTTTAACACAAAATCTTAATACTTAATATTCATGGATTTTATATATATATAACTTAAACTTTTTTATTTTTATTCCACATGAAACTTTAAATTAAACCTGAAACTTTAAATTATAGGTGAACAAAAATATAAATAAGAAATCTAATTCATTACAATTTAAATTTATATTGTTTTAAGTTTATATAAATAGATTTATTCTGAATAAAATTTATATTTTTGGATTTTAAGTCCAATTTACTTGACTAGTTTTGGATTAGATTTATATTAGATCATTTATTTGATTTTGATAATCTAAAATTAAGGACTCTCTAAGTCGAGCCAATGTGGCTAGCAACCAGCTCGAGTCAAGTTGGTTCAAGGTCAAGATTGAACAGAGTTAACTAGGACGTAAGATTTAGTTTAATCAATCCAAACAAATGTCAAGTTGAGTTGACTTAGACCGAAGAATCAAGTTGAGTTGGCATGGTATGAGGGTCAAAAGGAATTGGTCCAAAATAATTGAGACAAATCAGTCTAGGGTGAAGTTTAAGTCGAGTCGGTCTTGATTGAGGAATCGAGTCAAGTTTACTTGATACGAAAATCGATGAGTCGACCTTGTTGTAGAATCGAGATAAGTTTACCTCAGTCAAAGGTCAAGTAGAATTTTCCTAAGTCGAAGGTTGAGTAAAGCTTTCCTGAGTCGATGATCGAAGCAAGTCGACTTGGGTTGAAAATCAAAACGAGTCGCTTGGATCAAAGGTCAAGACAAATAAACATGTGTCAAAGTTCAAGATGAGCCAGTCCAAACCTAAGTTCAAGACTAATCAACCCATGTTAAAAGGTTGAATTGTGTTGGAAAAAATGCATCATCAACTAATAACATTACCATTTTTATTCCCAAGGATCACCCTATTAACAGAGAAATAAGATTAACCCAGATAGCACAAGAATATAACAAGAAAACTCCAAATACTGAGAAAAACCACAATCATAGAAAATAATCACAATGTGCAAATTTGTACAACACACAAAAAATACTTTCAACCCTTTGACCACAAGTACACTCACATATTTCAGAACAAGAATTTAGCTACACCTCATAATACTCTATTACAAGAGAATAAGAAAAGTCAAAAACTAACTAAAAGTATCTTTGACTTGGGACAAGAAATATCATGGACTTAGAGCTCACTATATAGTCACTAACATTCACTCATTTAGTTATCTCAGACGATATGAAACTTTTTAAGACATGTTATTTTCATCAGTCCAACAAGTTAAGTAAAATTGAGTTGGCATAGACCTAAGTCGAACCGAGTTCAAATTGAGCAGGTCCAAACATGAACCAGCCTGACCCAATGTCTAATAAAGTCAAATATATTAATTTTATTTTACTGAAATTAATCTAATTAACAATGTGGATTCAATTTATATTTAATCTTATTTAAATTGAATCGAAACAATATAACGAATTTGGATTACAGATCTACTTTATTTTGTTCAATTTAGATTAAATGTAAAATAGATTTTGAAAAATTCCATCTATAATCACCCTTTCTTTAAACTTGTATCACCCACCCCTGTCTTCAGTACCTCATCCTCAAATTTCTGATATCTATACATAGTTTTTCTACGAATACACCAGTTTTACCAAACAGTGTCATTAACCAGAGCCCATTATTTCCTCTATTGTTTTACCAATATACACTACATTATGGCTTTCCGACCTTCGCCTGATCCCAATCGAATTTCTTCTATTGAAATACCAAAATTTCAGAAGAAAATCTTCCTTTATAAAAGAAACTTTTTTTTTCAATTTAAAAGAGACATATATCAAGTGTTTTTTTTATTTGTGATTGCTGTTCAATATAATTTTATAAATATTAAAATAATAAAATGAAACTAAAATAAAACAAAAATATATCATAACGATGGAACTACTTGTTGAAGATAATTAAAAGGATAGCACATGTCACATATTGCAGAGAAGTACATTTAAATAATACGAATTATCTAGGCTTAAGAATTAACATATATTCGAATTAATTAATTTAAATAATGAACATAATATAAAACAATCAGTCCTCATTAAAAAACAATATGAAGGTGGACAAAAGAGTTGTAGTATGCAGTTGAATGAATTATAAAATAATAAATTATACCAATAAAAAAATTGTATCACATAATAATAATAATAATAATAATAATAAGAGATTCATTGACAAAAAAAAAAGTGTTAAATGTAACTGGCGTCAAACGGTGATACAGAATAGTGGTGAGTTAAGAAAAGAAGACGTGATAGAAGTTAAGGTTGAAAGATGGTAGTTTGCACGTGCAAGCTGCCAATGAATCTAACAGAAAATGCATTATGATTATGCAATTTGCAAATTGTATATATATAAGTTGCGTGCAGTTTACGTTTTCTTTTCATACGATCGATGGGTCACCAATTTTCATTTTCATCTACTATATTGCTATTATTCAAACATATGTCACCAATTTTGACCTATAACTAATTAATTCACTGCTTATACAATGAAATTTGCTAATCTGATATGGGAAAAAACTATGCACCACTTATCACCAAAAAAATTTATTCCTTAAAACAAATAAAAAAATATATAATCCACACACAACCAATCTCATTGTTGGGAGAAAACAAATATATAATCCATTTTCTTATTAACATTAGGATTTCATAAAAATTTATAAAAAAAATGAAAAATAAAAATAAATCTATCCAATTTGATATATTTTATTTTATGATAGATTTACTAAGCATAGGTGCATAGTTGATGTGTGTCATTAATTTACTAAATAAGTAATAGTCATAATGGAATGGGTAATGGAATGGAGGAAAAGGAACTACAATGTTTTTTTTTATTAAATTACTTTCTACAAATATTATTAAAAAATTAAGGATTAAATATATTTTTGATCTTTAATTTTTAGTTAAAATTAAAATTAATCTTTCTTCAAAATTTTGGATCAATTTAGTCCATATCTTTAGAAATGTATGAATTTAGTTTTTTTAATCATATCTATGTTAAGTTTATTTGACGTTTTAAACGTATCTCATGATAACATTTGAGTTGAGTTGTTTACACTGTTCGGCACATTTTTACTCCAATGTTAGTTGAGAAACACGTATGAAATGTCAAATAAACTTAATAAAATTTAATTAAAAGAACTAAAATCATGCATTTATAGGATTGAGAAACTAAATTGAGTCAAAGTTTCAAAAATGAACTAATTTCAATTTTTTCTAAAAATTAAAAGATCAAAAATATATTTAATCCAAAAATTAATTGTATATTTTAGATGACTAATTTTTTAATTAGGTAAGTATTGATGTAACTATGTGAGGATGAAAATTTTGAAACATTATTTATGGTATATTGAATATTTATCTATTATAGTTACTATATATACTAAATGAGTTGGAGATCCTCAAGACAAATGTAATGTTGCACCTTTGTGTCTATATTTATAGTAAATATGCTCTTAAAATTTTATTAGGTTTGTATATAACCAGTTAGCATCCATTTTTTTATATGCGAGGGATGTTTTTTATATACTATACCTGCTCACTACTACAGCTTTAGTTATTGTAATTACGGTTTTATTCACGTTAAACGAAATTTAATATGTTAAATAGGTTATTTATATTTATGAAATTTTATATCACCATTGAAACCACAAGCGAATAAAGCTAATGAGTTACAGATATACTTAAATAGAGATATTTTTTATTAATTTATAACTTAATTGTTAGTAATATTATTATAACTTGTTCACACATTTAACAAGTGTTAGAAATTGTTTTTTATTATTTTTTTATGGTTTTAGGTATTCACTGTACAAGAAACTAACACTCTTACTATAAATATAATAGATTCGTAAGTTTGTTAGTCTCTCTTTTTTTTCGTTAAACAATTTAATATTGATAATTTAATTATTAATATAATTAAATTTGCATTGTTTGCGATAAAGCTATACAAGTCCATTTGAGGTTGCATGACCTTTCACCAAATACAAAAAAAGTTAGGATATATTACATCTAAGTTATTTATTTAATAATTATTAAATTGTTGTATAAATATATTTTTATATAATTTTGTAGTGCTAGTGCATCGACGGAAGAACTGTAAATGTGAGTCCATGCAGATAATTACAGTAAACATTTTGTATTCATGGAGGAGAAGAATAATATAGAATTAACTTAAATATTTTACTTAATTAAAATATAAATCTTATTTCTCGTCTATGATGCACATATATAATATATATATATATATATCGAATACGACATATATCCAATATATTGATATATTTATTTTAAAAATAATAAAATACGACATGTGTGATATATGTATATTAAAAAGTATACAATAATTTAAAAACATAGTAAATATACGATTGTTATCGTGTAAATCCAAACTAAAATCATATATAACATAAAAAGTTATAAATTATTATCATCAATAAAGTATTATTATTTTATAAATTAGATATTTTATAAAATATTCTAAAGTATTTACATGTATATTTTTCTATATATCATAGTTTTTGTTGATTAAATTAAATAATAGTTTTGTAGATATTCAATATCTCATTCTCATTATTGAAGGATTAAAATACAAAACGACATTTAGATATAGTGGACTTCATAAGTAACAAGATACAAACTTCATATTTTTTAAATATTTATAATTGTTTAGTATCTATGTCGCGTTATATGTAGGTCATTTTAACTTAAGGACGAAAATCACTAATTTGAAAAAACTTTGTCACAATCAAATCCGTTTTAAATGAAACTATGCATATAAGATAAATTACTTACAAATCAAATATGTTTTATTAAAATGATAATATCAAAGACTAAAAACTTATTAAATCTTGTGAGTCTTTTTCTAGTTTATCATATTTAAGTTTGGAGTTACACGTATAAAAGATTGAAAGATCATTTTTTAATTCAAAATTTTAAAATTTAGTGTTGAGTGTTTTTTTCTTACATGTTATTTAACTTTTTTGTTTTTAGTCAAAGACTTCCAACATATATTATATATCTTTTCCACGAGTTTGAGTTTTATAACATATATATTTCTATCATAATAGCATATACTTATGCTTCTATTATCTCTACAAATTTTCTTTGATCCTGAAATTTTAATATGAAAAGACATGTTTATTTTCGTATAAATCTATCATAAAAACAAACACTATTGGAATAAATGTAAAATTTAAAATTGAAGAGTAAGAGAATATTGACTATTTTTTTTCTCTTTAACACTTCTTAAGATATTGACACAAATGAAATTGTAAAAAAAATATATAAATGAGTTATAACACTTCTTTCAGTTTTTTTTTTTAGTCAATTAAACAATGTTAGAAGGTTAGAAAAAAAAAATGTTAGAAGGTGCATATTATGTTACTTTCATTGCAGTACGGTTTTGACTATGTTGCTTATTCTGATATTTAAATGATTATTCTTTGATAGCTTCTGAAATTTCAACTTTTGCCTTTGAAAAAAATAATCAACCCAATGCTGACTTTTTATTTTGAGATTATTTTAGAATCAGTCTTACTTCATTTCCTACGTCTTCTTCGTACAAGTGCAAGTCACACAACCCAATTTAAATGCCAATCTCCATTACAAAATCTCACATAACCAAAAAACCTTACAACCATTACAAGTTGAAAAATAAATATTTTTATTTTTATAAAATAAATTACTCTAATATTTTTTGACAAATTGCTAATCTTTTTAAAGTATTTTGTACATATTTTGAAATTATTCTTGTTGGAAAAAAATCTCAAGAATCACTTTATTAATACAGAAATAAAATAAACATATAGATAACACACATGTTTTTTGCCTCCGAGTACATCACACTCTCTAAAGCAATAATTTAACTCAAATCTCACGACGTTCTTATTACATGAGTATTAACAAATAAGAAGAATCAAATATAAGTTTGAAGTGTCTTTGAGTAGGAACAAGGAACATCAGGAACTTAGAATCCATAATATAGTCACTATTACTCACTTTCTTGATTGTCCTAGACGATGTGAAACTTTTCATATTATTTTCATCGGTCTAATCATTCTTTTCGGCGTTTGAGTTATTTTGAATGAGTATTTAAATAGTTGATTGATATGAATGAAGGTTAGATGTTAATTTGGTTTAAATATGAATGAGGAGAATAAAGTAGTTTAATTATGTTTTGAAAATTGAAGTTTGAAGTGGTGATTTGTGAGTGTGATGTTGGTTCACCTACTACCATAGAAAAAGACGAACACATACACACACCTAACTCGAATCAGAGACTCAATTCTTACAACCAACTACAACACCAACCACTCTTTCTTCCAAAACGTTTTCAAAAACTACATTAATCCACGTCATGCTATGTCACTGCAAAAACACCATTTCCACATTCTGCTACAAGTACTTTATAAGAAGAATAATACAAAAGCTTAGCTGTATAGAGATAAAGATTAGAGAAGAAGACGTAAAATCTGCAACAGAAAATTATTTTATAACAGAAAAACTGAAAATAACTATAAACCAACAGTTTTCTTGTCTAATAGAAACTATCTATATCTAATAGAGATAGAAATAGGATAATCCAATTAGTATTCGCCTTATTACCACAAGGATAAATAAATATATAAAAATTAATAATAATTTTTTAAAAAATATTAATTAAAAATACTTATAAGTTATTTAAATTTTAATTGCGCTAATTTTTTATATACTTTTAATTGATTAACATTTTAGCATTTAATAAAAACTAAGCTGTCATTTTAAATTTTTTATTATCGAGGATAAAATAATATCTAGCACTTTTACTTTTGTATATGTATGTTCCTTCAATTTTGAATGCAGCATAGGACGGTACTTATCAAGTTTCAAACGTCTTTTTCTTATTATTATTTATTTTAAAGGTTAAATATGTTTTTGGTCCTTTACCTTTTAATGAAAGTGTAGTGAAAATTGAAGGACTAAATTAATTTAAAATTTCGAAAAGAGACTATTTTTAATTTTCATTTAAAGTTAAGGAACAAATATATATTTAATAATTTATTTTAAATTTATGTCCGATATTATCTAGGCAGCAAAATAGATGTGTACACTTTGACATTGCCTTTTATTCAAAGTCAAACCCATAGTGTTGTGCAAGATATCAAGTGTTCATATGTTTTTTTCAAAAACACGACCAACTCTACACCATTTCTTCACCTAATATTTCATCTACGCAAACTAAACTCTTACTTATACAACAAAAAACATACTTTAATAAAAGTTATATAATATCCACCATAAATCACATTATAATATTCTATTAGTTAAAGATTAATTGATTTGATAAATTCAGGTAAAAAAAAAGAAAAAAGGTGGTGCGAATAGTAACTCTATGTAATTTCAAAAACCCTTAACAATTGTGCATGTAAAAGCAAAATGTATTAGCACTGGCCCAAACCCAAAAAGTGGCAATTGGAGACTTGAAAAAAGACCAATTAGTGTCTTAAATACTATGTTTGCATTAGAAGAAAAAAAAAAACTCAATATTTTTAAACTAAAATTAGCTTATAAATGAGTCTTTATAAATTCAATTATATATAACCTTTTTCCCAATTTTTATAAATATTTTATGCAAAAAATAATTGTGTAGTTTGGTTACACTAATATTGCTCACTACACAATGCATGTGGGATCATGACAATTATATTATTAAAATTGTTATTCAATAAGATGTGATCAATCTTCCTAATAGCTTAATATTTATTCTCAATCAGACTCATGCCCTTGTTCTGATTACTCTTAATTAATTTAGATTATTTCACAAATCCAGCTAGTTTTATGTTGTACTTTTTTTGTAAATTAAATTATCATTTTGGTCAACCCATGATTATATTTGTATATGTATCTACATAATTTGACCTCAAGGTGCTTTTATTTTTCCATTTTAATACTCATGATTTGTAATAAATAATAATCACAGTTTCATTATTACATCATTTAATAATGAAAAGTTGGTATTTAACTTTCGCGTGCATTGTATTAACTAATTTTCCTTATTACTTTTTTTATTTCTGTGATAAGGAGATTGATTTATATGAGGTGAGAGAGTGCACCTTAACTACAAGATAAAAGTCATTTAAAAATCATTACTTAACAAATTAACATTAGAAACGATGATAAAATGAATGCTTATAAAATATAAAAATAATTATAAATTTAAGAGTTATCTTTTTCATCTCAAAATTTATTATGGTATTTTATATTTCGAGTACATTCATCTTGTTTTAAATGATAGTTATATATATTTTAAAATGTTACGCCCACTACTCAATTACTTAATTTATATGTTTTTTTATTTCTAATTCTTTAGTTTTTTTTTTTTTTTATTTTTTTATTTTTTTTTTTTTTTTTGAAGTATAAGAATTGTGGTTTAAAAATAGTTAACCGTTATTGATTGGGTTATAAAAAAATAAACATTACGTGTATTTTTAGTTTTTAAAAGTTAACGGTGAGAACTTCATTTTAATTTTATATATTCTTGCTTGATTTTTTCTTATTATTTTTATGTTTTTTTTAATAAATAGGGAAGGGTTTTAAACATTTATATTTGTATGTAAATTTATTTTAATAATAATAATTTATATTTTTTAATAATAATATATTTATCTTAATTTATAAGTAAAATAAAATTTATTAGCAGATATACGTAAAAAAGCAGCATTTATAAGTAAAATAAAATTTACTAACAAATCTGTATATGTAATAATTCGTAAATAGATCAAAAATTTCTCCTAGAAATTATTAGCAAATATTTGTAAATAACACTCTTAATTTTCTTTTTTTTGAGATCTGCGACAGACATATTACTATGATTCATATATTATTTTAAGTGATAATTGAATAAGTAGACTGATTGAAAAAATAACAAATATCAATACAAATTTTTCTCAATTAAATTTTTAATTATATTTTTGGCAATACTTTATTTTAATTTTACATATTTTTACTTGTTTTTTTTCTTATTATTTTATATTCTTTTTAATAAATATGGAAGGGTTTTAAACTTTTATATTTATATGTAAATATTCATTTGCATCAGTACAAATTTATTCCTTAAATAATTAATTTAGGCCTATAAAATGAAAAATTCAGTAACTTCTATATATTTACATATGGATCAAAATCGTGAAAAAGCATTTAAAAGTAAAATAAAATTTATTAACAGATATACGTGAAAAAACATTTATAAGTAGAATAGAATTTACTAACAGATTTGTATATGTAATAATTCGTAAATAGATCAACAATTTCTTCTAGAAATTATTAGCAAATATTTGTAAATAATAATCTTTTTTTTTTTTTGCAACAATTGAAATGGGTTTATTTTTAAAACTAATTCAATACATTATCAAATGTATTGAGATTTGCGAAAGACATATTACTATGATTTATATATTATTTTAAGTAATAATTGAATAATAGACTAAGTGGAAAAATAACAAATATCAATACAAAATTTTCTCAATTAAATTTTTAATTTTATTTTTGACAATTCTTTATTTTAGTTTTATATATTTTTACTTTGTTTATTTCTTAATATTTTTTATGTTTCTTTTTTCTTTAAGAAATATGGAAGGCTTTTAAACTTTTATATTTGTATTGTGTGTATTAATTTGCATTAGTACAAATTTATTCCTTAAATCATTAATTTATAAACTGAAAATTCGGTAAATTCTTATTTACATATGAATCAAAATCGTGAAAAATAAGTAAAATAAATTTTACTAACAGATGTGTATATGTAATTCGTAAATAGATCAACAATTTCTTCTAGAAATTATTAGCAAATATTGGTAAATAATAATTTTTTTTTGGCAACAATCGAAATGGGTTCTTTTTTAAAACTAATTCAATACACTATCAATAAAAAATATCAATACAAATTTTCTCAACTAACATTTTCATTATTATATTTTTGACAATACTTTATTTTAATTTTATATATTTTTACTTGATTTTTTCTTATTACTTTTTATGTGTTTTTTAATAAATATAGAAGGGTTTAAAACTTTTATATTTGTATGTAAATATTCATTTACATTAGTACAAATTTATTCTTTAAATAATTAATTTAAGCTTATAAACTGAAAAATCGGTAAATTCTATATATGTAGATATGGATCAAAATAGTAAAAAGCATTTATAATTAAAATAAAATTTACTAACAAATCTGTATATGTAATAATTTATAAATAGATCAACAATTTCTTCCATAAATTATTACCAAATACTTGTAAATAATAATCTTAATTTTTTTTGGCAGCAATTGAAATGGGTTCATTATTAAAACTAATTCAAATGTATTGAGATTTGTGACAGACATATTACTATGATTCATGTATTATTTTAAGTGATAATTGAATAAATAGACTAAGTAGAAAATTAACAAATCTCAATACAAAATTTTCTCAATTAAAATGTTCATTATATTTTTTATAATGTTTGGGAAATGTTACCAAATTTCCTTATATTCGAATTTTCATTATTTTTTTTTATAACATGTGAAATGAGTATATACAATTTAGATTTTCTCTTCACCCAATTGAATATATGACCCTTTTTAATACTGATGCAATCCACTATCAAATATATTGTAGATTATTTGGTGTATGATTCTCACATTTATTTCCAAAATGATCAAAACTTTACTAGTGTAGAATTCTATAAATTCGACACATATTCTATGTTTTCATTCAAAATTCATACTCTTCTCTTCATCACACGAACATCTCTATTTACAGAACAAGAATTTGAAACATCCAGAAGAAAGGAGAAGGTTAGTTCTTTTTAAATTTTACATTTATATGATTTCAATGTGTTTTCTTATAATTTTCAATCATGTTAAGATCATTATAAAGTTTTTACTATCAACATCATGCGTAAAAATTGATTTTTCTATATTATAAGAGGTTAGCTTATTAATGCATTCACCATCGCATAATTCATCTATTTCTTGTACCTTTTCTTGTTGGTTTTAATTGTTTTTATTTATTTATTTTATATAGATAACACCATGGCTTTTGCAAAATGCACAATTGTTTTAATTCTATTATTGACGGTGGTGGTAGCAACAACAGCACTTAGCCCTTGTAGCAAGGTAAGAGACTCTAAAGCATCTTTGATAAATGTTGATTAGTGTCCTAATGACCTAGTTAAAGAAGGAAAAGACATTTTTTTATTATATGTGAAAGTTTATGTTTTCATATAAAAAATAATTTTAATATTATTATTTGTAATATTTTTGCAGGGTAATAATAGTGATTTTGATCCAAAGGGAGAAGGTGAAGGTGAAGGAAATGGTTTACAGAAGAGTCAAGCTTCAGGGAATTTTCCATTAGAATTGTTTTTTCCTCTGATTATTTTTGCTATTCTGCTACTTTTTAAATCAGTATTTCTAATGTATATGCTTCCCATATTGATTCTTGTTGCTTTAGTTTTTGGCTGTATGGGAATGAGGTAGTAAACCCACAACAGGGTGCTGGATTTTATTAAGGTTTTCTTATATTCAAGTTTTTTAATTCTGAACATATACATATATTTTAATATGTAATTTTGTTTAAGGGACATGTTTCTGAGTATTTTATTTTAGCACATTTAATGGATATTTGTTATATATATATTCTTTTTCAATTTACTTTTATGTATTATTTTTTGTTTACGAATTTCTTTGTTCCACAATTGTTGTCTACGATCGGCAAAACAAAATATATAAATTAAGATTGTATTTTTAACTTTTGTTTCGTCCTTCGCCTATTTCTTTTTCACTGCCTTCGCCGTCCATTTTTTTTCTTTCCGTGAATTTTAATCATGCTATTTTAATTGAGGAAACTATCAATATTTAATTAAATGTTTTAAGATTTCGCGATTTTGAAATGTATCTTGTAAATATAAAGTTCCTTATAAATATAATATAATAAGTATATTATTAGGATGGGTTTTGTGATTTATTTCATATATGTATGTAATATATATTATATTTATTGAGAGAAAAATGTAAAAAAATGTTAAATGTTAGTAATATAGCAGTTTCAACTTTCTAAATCAAAATAACAAAATTATCTCCTGAAAATATATTTAAAAAATAAATATTTTTTTAAAATTAATTTAAATAAAAGATAGTAAATAAATATTTACATTCCTACCTCCTTTTATATATATTTATTTAAATTTTAAATTTGATTTTTCTTGCTTTATTTCCTTTTTTTTCTTGTATTCATTTTTGTTTTCTCTTACTTTTTTTTTTATCAAATCTTAGTTCAATCTTGATATTTTTATCGTATTTCTTCTATTATGAATTTAATGATACTGATTTCTTTTTTCATCTAACTTCTCTTCAACATCAAACATGTTTAAAAGATATTTGTCTTCTTTTTTTTTTACTTTGAGTCGCCGTTTGTATCTTTATTTGTTATCAATTTCTTTTTCATCAAATATGTAAATTAATATTTTTATTTTTCACATGAACTTTGAAAACTTTGAGATAATTTACATATTCAATCACATAAAGTTTGTTATCTTTACCCATAAATATATCATGTTAGTATTACCTAATAATTTATTGAGGATTCCTTATTTTGTATTCTTTCAACCTTTTTATTTTAGACTCTGTTATTAAACTTAACACTTTTATGGCTCAAATCTTCTTATTTCTTTCCTATTTTCTTTTCAAATTGTGATTTTAGGATTATGATTTTAGTAAAGATCATTTGTTTTCTTTGTCTTTTTTTACTTTTTTCTTTTAAATTTTTATTTGAGTTATTATGGAATTTTCAAGTGTTGGATTAACAATGTAATTTTCTTTCAAAACTTTCCAACTCTTCTAATTAAATTTACATTTCTATTATTTTTAGATCATAACTTTTGTCATAGAAGAGTGATATAGTGACTTGTGAAATAACTTTAATATTTATAGAATTTTGGGGTTTTGAAAAAAATAAATATAAGAGACGTTATATGAAAAAAATTGTTATTTATTTTATTTGTGTAGTGTTTTAAAGCATGATTTCACTTTTATTTTTGTTGTTTTGTTTTTTTCTTTTACATTTTGCTTTGAGTCATGGTGAAACTTTCAAGAAGCTGATCAACATTGTGATTATCTTCGATAAATTTTTAAATCTAATCAATTTTCAATTCTTACCGTTCTTAGATAGTCACTTCTTTCATAAAAGATTAAAATAGTAACTTGCAAACAAAATATAATATAATATCAAATATAAACAATATTATAATTTTAACTTTTTAAATGCAAATAATAAATAAATATATTTTTTATGTGAACAATATTAAAAAAACTAATTTAAATAACAGATATTAAATAAACATTTTCAACATGTTTATTTTTTACATATGCACATAATATAAATTGTGATTCTAATCATATCAAATTGTTTTTTTAAAATGAAACATATTCAATCCATGATGAAGTATACAACAACCTAAGTATAATATCATCGTCTGCTTCCATTCAAAATATAATTATAATGATTACTAAAAGAAACATAAAGTTTTAACTTTTACATAATTTCCTAAAGTTGCCGACGACAATGAACTATTATCAGGTAATAGTATAAATACTTGACATTATGAGTACATGTCCATGGAACTAAACAAAATAAATAAATAAATAATAATAATAATAATAATAATAATAATAATAATAAATATCGTAACTTTATAATACAAATGACGTAATAAAAAACTTAAAAAAGTATACCGCAATACTAAAATATATACAGAATACGCTCCCACCCATTGTGAAGACAAAAATTCTTTAAAGACTAGTCCGAATCCAACATGACGACATTTAATTGCGGCATTAGGGAAGGGGACAGTTGAAATTCAAAATCAAAAATCTAAAACCCAATTATAATAAAGCTTCCTTTTTTATATTACCAACAACATTATATATTACTGTAAGAGAATTTCATCTCGTAACAACTTTGAAAAAAATAAAATAAAGAACGTTGCACAACCATTCACATCAGACCAGACGGATGGATTATACAAATATTAGACCAAACTAAGCAAATTTTCAATCTCTCATGAACCCTTAAGGAAGGGTCCTATGGCACAGCGTCTTACAAAAATCGATGAAACTTAGCAGTGCCATCAGCAATGTGTAGTGTATCTAACATGTCATCACTTCTCCATAATATTACACATGATTCTGACTCGTATACACTAGAGCCATAAGCATAAGAAAAACATTCCAAGACAGAGAAATGAAGATAGCCAAAACAATATACAAGATTACCTTCATATTCATTCATCAGGCAGCCAAAACTGGAAGCCGTTTTTGCCCTATAACGTGCTGTCTAAGCATATCATAGCTATTTCTGTAGTGCTCGAGTGAGAAACATAGCTGCCTTATGACCTCCCGTTTCTCTTCCGCTCCGTCTAAGATCACAGTTTTCTGCCTATCAATCTCTTCCTCAAATTGCTTAGCTTTTGATTTTAGCTCTTCCACTTGTTTATGTGCCTCCTCCATTCCAGAAATCAGTTGTACATGTTCCATGTGTAGCTGGTTCAAATGGTTGCTTAGGTGTTCAATCCTAACATCTTTGGAGTTCACCTCTTCCTTAAGCAAACCAACTTCAACATGGAGCTTATCTTTCTCTAGTTTTAGAGTATCAAGGCTAGTGTTGAGATCTTTTATGTTGTTCTCTCTCTGCTCAATGTACGCCTTCAACAGCTGAATCTCAATCCTGAGTGTCTCCTCCATCTCTATTTTTTCAGACTGGATCTTTCTGATTTCCTCTTCAAATGAACGACCTCGACATTCCCAGTCTCTGATATGTTCTTCTAAATGAGTCCGTTCCTCCAGCATCTTTGACATTTCAGACTTCAATTGAGCTTTCTCCGGGAAGATTTTCTGCTCAGCATCAGATACTGCTGTTTTCAAATCCCTGACCTCTTGGTCTCGGTCAGATAGACTAGTCCTTAACCTTGCAAGTCTTTCATTGAGTTTGGTGCTCTCTCTTTTCTCACTGTTGAATTTGTTTTTCCAAGTTGCAATGTCTTTAGTAGCCAAATCAAGCTGATTCAACAACTGCTGAATTCTTTCAGACGATTTATTGGCCTCAAACTTCAGTGAAGTAATTTGTGTTTCTGAAGCTTTGAGATTTTCTTTGGTAATTCTTAGCTCCCTTGCAAGCGACTCAATCTCAGCATTTTTCTCAGACAATGCCTTATCCACACCATCGACACTTCCTTCAACCTCTATCGTCTTGTGCTCCAGGGCTTCCCCTCCATCACTGATGTGTTCTTTAGGTGATGAAAACTCAAAACCAGCCTCCATATTTTCAGCATTAAAGGGTCCGTATTTTTCTAGCTCAATTTTCAGTTTAGTAATTTCTTCTTCTGATAGTCTTAACTTGTCATTAACATTCATCAGTTCTTGTTCATAGGCATTGATTTTGGTATAAAAATCTTCAGAATTCTCATTTCTTGATCCCCTAGATGAAACCTCTGCATGTTCCTCTTCCTGCATCCATAGCTTTCCTTTTAACTCACGTAGCTCGGTTTCCAACTCTATTATTCTTCTGTTTATCACCAGATCACTTCCATTCTGTAAGAAACCAGAATAATTATTAACTGACGAATCATCAGATTCGTTCTCAGAATCTGTCAAAGTAGAGGATTCATCCCCATCTTTTTGTGCATCAGAACCATTTCCACTTGAGCCAAGAAAGTAATCAAATCCAGCAGCTCGGTTACTTGATTTAAGACGACCCCCTCTCTTTGGAGTAGGAGAAGGCCAAGCAGAGGTCGGTTCGGAGCCAGCATCAGAAATACCAGAACCTTGGGATTGGAGATCAGAGGGTATATTCTTTCGCAATTCTACTGTCACATGATCATAACGTTCAGCCAGAGCCCGGTAACGACGGTAAAATTCCTCAACCAGAGCAACCAATTCTGGCCTCTTCTGATAATACATTTCAGCCTTTTTGGCGAATGAATCCGCATCCTCTTCTATCAGCTTCAACATGCGCTTCACACTCTGGTCCATCTCTGAAGTTGAAAATCATGTCATTTTCTTGGACGACATTATGATAAAAATGGATTGACTTATACATAACAAAATGCAAAACCCCTTCCCCCAAAAAAAAACTAGAGAATTCTTATCCAGGAAACCATGGGAAAGATGAGATGATCATATCACAACGACAACAACTACACCAGATTTAACTTGCCCTTGCTTAGACTAAGTGACAAAAGTCAACAGCTCTCTCTGTTTAGCCAGCAGAAGAATGTAACCTTGGCAGTCTAAAAGCAAACTTTATTAACAAGAGTAACAGGCATCATAAAAGTGTAGAAAACGGAATTCTTTGAAGAATCGTTCAGCTTGTTTAAGAGGTGCACTCATGGAAGGAATAAAAGAGTGGAAATTGACATTTAGGTCACATTTTTTTTCAAGAAATAACATTACACTATTGGGGATAACCAGGATAGATGTTCCTGAGAACGGTATTTCTTAAATATATCATTTCCATTTTCGGTATTTGGTAGGTATCCTTTAAAAATTATTCCAAGGCATATGCAATTATAAGACATGAATATCTTTAAAAAATACTTTTTTTATTAGCTTAAATCATTCTAGTGGGAAACAACTTTTGGATGGGAATGATTTTACAGAACCCGAACACTAATGCCCCTTTAGGAAAAACAGGAGTTCGTATATGTTTCACAGTTGAGTTGGGTATGAAAGTAGACAGTAGAGTTATATGGTCTATTAAAGATAAATAATTAGCATTCCATTCACCAAAACAAAAAGATAATTAATATCCATAGATATCTTACAGCAAAGTCTGGCTTCTCTAAAGTGAGGGTGGAGAGAGAAGTGTGGAATTATAACCATTGATTAGAAAATAAATAGCTGAAATTACGATAAATATATAAATTCATGCAGTACAAACTACTATGAAGTATAAGGTTGCTACAAAGTTCCTCCTCTAAAGTTCTCTCACTCACACTAGAGATGCTAAATCTCTTTATAGGAGATAATAATTTCAAATTACAGTAGTAGAGTCCACTTAAAGATAGAAGCAAATCAGTCGAACTGTTTATCATTCTAAACACTTTTTCCCGAAGTTTCAAAAATATTTTTTTTTGTAGCTTTTCTGCCTAATACACGGAATATTAGAACCAAGCAAAAAGTTTGAATATGGCATATCAACTAATAAATAACGTTTCATGGCTCTCTAGTAGATGTTTAGTACTGGTCCCAGTTGGCAGAAATGTCAAATAGCCAGATTAACGAAGAGGCAGAAATAGAAAAGCTTGTCAATCAGGAAGGCAGTGGTATTTTGTGGGTATAGGAAAAGGACAGAAGTATAACAGTGTTAAAAAGTATAGTAGGTAGAATCAAAGTGTAAATAATATAAAAGACAACCCTACACCACCAATTAACCTGATCCAAGTCAAATTGAAAAACATTGTTCATTTCTTCTTTTCGTAAAGGAGTGGATGTTGGGAAGGGGATGTTGCTCCAAGACCTGAACTTAACCTAGACCACCAGTTAAAAGTTGTTGATCCTGATTTCAAGTGCAGCAAAGAGATCGGGAGGAATCAACGGAACACCTAATTACCTACTTACACCCCAATTCGATTTTAGTTGTCTAAAGTAACTGGTTTGATTCGTAACCCGTGCTACAATGTTGTTCAATTTCTGCAAAATTAATAGAAATTTTAGTTCTACTGATCTTAATACATGTAGTTTTGATTACGCATTAAACCTTGCCGCATGAAAACAGAGAATGCGTCTCACAAATTCCTGAAGCTTTTGCCCCAAAAATGCTTCATATAAATAGAACTTGCATTTAATAATAACAAGTATCAGAGCAACAATTTAACTATAAAGACCATTGCAATTACATACCCTCAAGGTTCTCTGAAAGCCACCTAGAATTCTTGGGACTGATGTGACTATCCCACCACCAAGGATGGGACTTCCTCGATTCCAACCTCCTCATTTGCTTGCTAGATTGAACCTGAAAATTAAAAAAAAAAAAAAAAAAAACACCATTAACACGCGCACCAATGAACCCATCATTCTTCTGAAGCAACCATACATGTATAGCTCAAAAATTAAGCTCCGGAATACTTACCCCAGAAGCTGCCATTTGCGAGAGCAAGTTCTAGCCCGAACGAGAAACTCTGGTATCAACAACAACCCCAAAGAAGAAAATAAACATCAGCATTCAAAGTTCAAAAGATGGAATAATTAGTTAGCGTAACGCCTTAAGATGGCTTGAAAAGATGACGACAACGAAGTCTTTAATGTGATAGTACTACGATATGAATGCTGTAACTTTTCCCACACAATCACAAATATGGGCCCAACTACGTGGGCCATCACCCTCCCCGAACAGGCCCAAAGTGGGAAAACCGATACCAACAGTGAAATCAAACCGGCCAACGAAGAAACGAGAAGCACATGGCCATGTCAGTGAGTAGCGCGCGGAGAAATTTAAAAACCAAAATTAAATAGCGAATTAAATAAATGAATAAAATAGTCAAATTTTGACCGTGTGTTTCAAAATTTTTATCTTCTCTCTCTGAAAATCACAGACAACTGGCTACAGCTATATCCACGCGTCGTGCAGCGCAATCGCCTCATTTAAACGTGGTAGTTGAATTTGGCATTACACACGCAACAACAAAAAATATCACTCTGACCAATTTTTATTTAAAAGTAAAAACCAACGAAGAAAAGGATTTTATTTATTTACAATAAATAAATAAATTTATTCACGATAATTACGCTATTTTTCAGAAATTCAAATTTCCGAAGAGTCCAAAAACTAGTCGGGTGTCGCAGGACAATAATGAGAACGAAAGAAACAAATTGCAGCCGCGGTAGGATAACGATGAATAGAGACAGAATACGAGAATCCTCCGCCACACGACCAAAATGTCATGTCAGACATGTAATAATCTCAATACTTCCTTCCTTTGGAACCAAATAAACACAAACACAACCGAATTCCAAACATAATAAAAAGAATTAGAGAAAATGAAAATGAATTATGGAAAGTAATCCGAGGAACATGACAGAAATGTTCTTACATGCGAGAAGAGCGTGTTTGGAAGTAGTTGCGGAAACTGTGAGAAAAAGCAATGGATCTGGGAACAGAGAAAGGGAGAGAGAAGGTAAAAAGGGTGGAATAGAGTGAGAAGTTTGAAGAGAGAGATGCGTTTGTGTTGTGAAATGTGAAGTGTTGTTAATAATAAGAAGAAGAGAGAGAGAGTGGGAACTGAAGGCAAAAGAAAGTGCAGGGAAAGGAAGGGGTTGTTCCATTTAATGTCCACTAAGCTTCCACTCTTCGCACATGTTCTTCTTTTATTATTTTTTTTAATATTTTTCTTACGAGTAATTATATGATTTTTTTTCATACACGTATTTCTTCTTGAATATTGAATTGGTTCAAACGCTACGTTGATTATTATTATTTAACATTTTCTTTGCCTTTCAGAAATACTTCGTGTTGTTCATGTCACATCTAGCCGCGTTGAAAATCAAAGTTGAATTAATTAATTTTTTTTTCTAAATGCACTCCCCCATGGGGGCAAAATGGACTTTGGGTTAAGGTTTACTTGTAGTTGGAGGTTGGCATTGGTAATCAATCTTTTTCTTAATTCCCCATTAGAAAAGCTGAATGGTGCGATTCATGGCTTAAAAATAGAAGAAAAGTGAGATACCATTAATTACGAGTTGGAATGAATGTTGAAGGTGGCACGCTTGTTTCATTAGAGGTACCTACCGTTGCTCAATTTAAGAAATAAACCAAAGTATGACCAGAAAGTTGGATTAGATTAATGTGTATAGGCTTTAATAATGTAAGGGACCATAGTAGGATTCAAAAATTTTCAAAAAAACGCGGTATAATTAATGTACACTTTAATTTAACTTGGAGACACAAAAATGATAAAAGTTGTATGTAGTGGGAAAAGAGTTATTGGTGGTTGATTTAATTACCTAATATGGTACCACTGTTTCCTATGCTTGTAAATACATTCCGTTTCTGTAAAATAAAATAGATTTAAAAAGATATGTGAAAAACATAAAAGAAATTAAATAAAATGAAACTAAAAGTTGAAAATAAACATTTTAAGTTATTTAATAAATTAAAGGTATTTTAATAATGTAAAATGAAAGCAGAGATGAAATATATATACATATTCAACATCGTTCTAGTACCTAATTCAAAAAATCACATATTATAAATATTCATATATTTTTTTTATTCCATGAAAATATTTTATCAAAGATCAAAGTAGAGTCAAATTTAAATAAACTAGTGGGTGTGGGTTTAATTTGTTATTCCTATCTCCAAGTAATAAGAATCCTATATAAAACAAAGGATAAAATAATACTAAAATCTCTTTTGAAAGATATGGAAAACTTCACCTAACAAATCATAATATTGACGAAAACTTGGATTAATTTATATAACAACTTTATAAGCTAATTGAGCACATGAAACCCAAAACACTCATGATGAATAAAAAAAAAACGACAAAACAGATCTTTGGAAAGAAAAAAGAAATTTAATCCAAATCAAATTTTAATTACCTCAAAATAATCTACACGTATTCACCTCCTAATTGTTCAACCTAATTAAGAAAAAGAAATCACTCCAAAAAAAATATAAAAGAGAGAAAATTGAAAAAAAAAACATTACAGAAGTATGAATTTAAAAAAAAAATAATTAAATTATTAAAATTATAGTTTATATCATTAAGTTATAAGTAGAATTTTAAAATTTATTATTCATAATATTTTTAATGATAAAACAGGTTTAAAAAAATAGTTTAATTTTGTGACTAAAACAATTACTTCACAATTAAATGTGTTATTGTATTACTGTTATATCCTCAAAATATTTTTCCTCATTGTGAAATAATTAACAAACATTTTTAAATAATATTAAAAAATTCTTTATTTGGAGCCTTTAAATTACTCAATTTTACTGACAAATCAATTTAAAATAATAAAATAAAATTACTACCCCATGATTTAATTTAGGAACTTTATGTAGTTGTGTTGCCTGTTTACTTTTCTTTTTGCCTTGAGTGCTTGAACCACTCACATCGACCCAATACTCCAACATCAACCATGAATCATGCGTTATGCATAACTTCAAACCCAACCTCTTTTTAAGCTTCAACCACTGCTTCATCATTCTCATCATACCCCAATTTGATTTCATGTACACACTTAAAGTATTTCAAAATTTTAATACAATTTTTTTTTTTTAGAGTTCAAAATTATTGGGTTTAGAGAGGGTTTTAACGAGAAGATACACTAATAAAACTTAAGTCCAATTATATAAAATATTCACTCTTAATCTAAAATCTTAAAAATTATAAATTTATAAGTTTTTATCTTTATAAAGTACTTCACTTTTTGGATTTATAACCAATATGAGACTCAGAAGATTTGAATTCTTAACAAAAACAAATAATAAAACCTTTTAAAACAATCAACAACGACAACCACACTATATTCACGTATATATACTCTCAAATTACAGAATTTTACAAAAAAAAATGTAAACATTTGAAAAATCTATTGCCTCATAATTTGAGTTAGGAACTTTATACAAAGCCTTAAGGCACCCTACAGTGACCCAACATCGGGTAGGACGAATTATTCATTTATATGCATTATTCATGCATATGTCGAAAACCTGTCACTGTGAGAGTGTGCATTTTTGCATTATTCCTGGCCAAAAGTAAAAGCCCTTCTCCTTTTTATTTTTGTCTTTTTTAATGGCAGAAATAAAAAGAAACTCCAAAATATAAAAGGCACTTTTGATTGAGGGACCAGAATTTTGAGAAGTCAATTACATTGTAGATAATGCTTAACTTCCTACAACTTTTTTTTTTATTTTTTTATTTTCTGTCACCCATAAGTCTCACCTTTTAGTCCTACCTATTAATCTATTGTTAACTAAAACTGCAAGTCTCATTGAATAACAATGTTCTCATCTTTCAGATTTTTTTATGGCCACTTCCTATTTTCAGCCACAAATTTTGTTGCTGCCAATTTGATATTTCTTTTTCAAAATAAACCTGTTTTAAAAAATATTATTAAAAATAATGTATTTGTACTTTAATTTCATGTTGAGAATTTTGTTCCCTCATCACCGAAATCTCAACATATCCACTCTCATGTTAGAAACTTGGTCAAAATTCGATTATCGAAAAGTAAAATTTTAGTTAGTATTAAATTATTAACATGTGAACCGTAAATGAGTTTAGTTTAACAATTAAAGTGGATATAAATTTATTTAGTTTATTTTTTGGTTAAATTTGTCAATTTGACTTTTCCACATGTGATTTTTTATAAAACTAGACCCGAATATAGATTTATTATTATATTATTATATAATAAAATAACTAACCACATCTAATCATAGTAATATATATATATATATATATATATATATATATATATATATATATTTACATAAAAGTTGTGTTGAGTTTTGGTATTATTACTAAGTAAACAAAATTAAAATGAGAAAATGAAATTAAAGTTCGGAGATTAAATGCAAATTAGAATAAGAACTTAAATTTTGATTGAGATTTATTATAAAGACGTCTAAGAAGAAAGTTTAGACTAGGATAAAAAAGACATTAAATTCTAATCTCTTTTTTTTTCTCTAAATATAAGGAAATAAATCTAATTAAATATATACTTTTTACAAAACTTTAAAATAAGAATATAACCAGCTAATTATGCAGTTGGCTCAGTAAAGAAAGAAAGAACAAGTTTGAAGATTTAGTTTGTTGTTCCATGCCACAGTGGCACACACATTGCAAAACCAATGAGCCTAGGACGATGCAATCATTGTATTCCACCTCTTTATTTCCGACACAAACTTCCAAACCCATGTTTCATTCTTCTGTCTTCAGGCAAAACCTTCATATTGCAATGTTTCTAAAATTTCAAACCTGACCTTGTTTGTGTCAAATGCTTGATTCTTGATGCTTGATACCATATTCTTATCATATGCTGAGCATAACAACATTTTTCCTAGTTTTGATCCAAACAAGTTTTATATATCTGAGACATATAAATACAACATCATGCAATGCCAGAATTTCCTCGTAAAAGAACTGCTCAAACAAGTGTCCCTAATAATTTCATCATTAAGGAATCATGATGAATGGAAAAAGCAGCTTCCTTCTCAGCTTTTCTCTGGGGACATTTTTTCTCCTACTCACCCACGTCTGTGCTGAAAGTTAGTATTTTTTTTTTCTTTCACTTTCTTTTTCTTTCTTTATGCATTTGGTAGGAACTGTTTACGGTTTATTCAATTTCTAAAATGGGTTATCAAAATATTGGATTATCCAAGTGTAAGTGTAGGAAAGATAAGAAAGTTGAAAATCGTGTAAAAAATAACAGTAAATTTATTGCTTTAAGCTTTTAGATCAGAGATATAATGATACATAATTGATTGAACAATGATATTTTGACAACTTTTCTCTTATAGCCTACTGTGATATTTTTTAAATGGTTTTGAATTACATATAAATGAAAAAATAGAAAATCACTTAAAAAATATCATCCTAAATTAGAAAAAAAAGTTATCAAAATTTAATTGTTGAAAAAAAATTCATACCAATTACAATTTGCATGAAAATGATTTAATCTAATTTTGATTATTATAAATAACAACCTTGTACTCAAACACTTACATTCACAAACCTTAATCCACTACAAGAAAATACTTCTTTAGTAACTAATTTTAGTGATCAAAAGTTATTAGTTACTATTGTGACCAATTTTAACACCAATTCACAAAATAAAAAATTATTGGTTATTAAAATAGTCACTATTATGAATAAAAAATTATAATTGGTTACTAAATTGGTCATTAAAATTAATTACCATGGTTTTGGCTACCAAAGAAAATTGGTCACTGAAAATTAGCTATCTTAGTTTTAGCTACCAAAATAACTTAGTTTCTAAATTGGTCTCTAATTAATTACTGATTAATTTAGTGACTAATTATAATTTTTTATTTATAATAGTAACTATTTTAGTAACCAACAATTTTTTATTTTTTAAATTGGTATCTAAATTGATCACTCTAGCGACTAACAAATTTTGATCACTAAACTTAGTTACTAAGAAAGTATTTTCTTATAGTGATCCTAATTACAGTTAATTTTGGTGATTATATTTTGTAGAAAAAATCATGAGACAACGAAAGAAACATGACTTTTTGTGTGTGCCACCTTTCAGATACGACTGAACCAAGGAAAAATGCAAATCTAAGTCCATTCGAGAGTTGGAGGAGTGCTTACTTCTGCATGCAGAATGTAATTAATGAGTTATATATGTTAAATTCGTCTTAATGGTTATTAACCACTATACTTATATCTGATAATGATGGTTATTATGTGCAGACATCATATTATTGCACGATAAAAGATGGATTCACAATTGGAATGGAGGGTGTGATAAATGTGCAGGATTCTGATATCAAGAACTTTTGCAACAATGGATGCTATGACCACACTTTATATGTCTTAACTTGCATCAAAGATGTCAAATCAAACTTCTTCTTCCAGACCAAGCAACCCGTCTCTTATGTCTGGAATGTTACTTCCAGGGCTTGCGCTACTCAGCTTTCTGGTAACAATTCTTTTATCAATTTTCTCACACACACTTTTAAGAAAATAAAAATTAATATAAAGGATAAAAAACACAATTAAATTTATGAGTCATAGAATAAATTAAACTAAAGATGAGTTTTGATTATGCAGGTTTCAATACAAACGTTACTAATCATAATCCAAACAGTGGCAGCAGTTTGTATGGGAGAGTTTATATGCCCCTTGTTTCAGCACTAACCACAATGGCTTTCATCGCCACATTTGGTGTGTGACAGTTTTCTGAGTCTTATGGGAATGAACAATTTAGTTGAATGATGTTGAGTCTTGTGATTTCATGTGTAATCCATACAAATAAATAAAGTAGTGGTGTAATGCATAGCATAGCCCCATAAGCAAAAATATAACACACAAATTTAATTATAAGGAGGATTACTTGGTATTATGTATATTCCTAAAATACCAATCTATGTTGGTCCAAGTGAAGGGTACTAAAGATTCTTACACAATAAATTTTGCATTGTGAATTAATTAGAAACAATAATAGTTTTTCTTTCAAAGAAAGAGTTTAATAATTAATGTAAAAATTTGTATTACCAATTAATGAGAGATGATTTTAGTATGACTTTTAATGTGATTAGTAAAAATCAACAAATTTCAGCTTACGATTGAATATAAAATTATTTATAATTGTAGCTCTAAAAAAATTCGGGTATATTTCATGAAATAAATAGTTTCTCTATACTATTTTCCTTTATGATTACAACGGTAGTACAATGAAAAAACTAATATAATTTAAATGATTTTTTAGGCTTAAATAATTTTTTCGTTTATAGAATATTTGAGTAAAATTTAGTTCCATTCCTTTCTTTTTAACTAACAGAACATGCTGCATTTGCATTTATATATCAAACTTTTTATTTTATTAAAATAATATAAATTTAATAAATTTGTAACTATATAAAAAAAAGAGACTATTTTATAAACTAAAAATTATTAATAGATCTATTATAAGTAAAAAATTATAATTATTTTAATTATTTACTAATAATAAATAGTTAAAAACTCGATATGTAATCAATTTTGTCTCTAAATCATAAAATAATTACTATTTTTACTTATAATGGAAGTTATTTTTTATACCAATAATTTTTAACTTATAAAATAGGCTCTAATTTTTTCATTAAATTTGATAGTTATTTAATCATCTACTAATAGTGAAAAGATATTTCAAATGACATTACAATAAAATTCTCAATTAGAAACCAACCAATTTTAGTAATCAAGAATAGTTAGTCACTATAATGATTAATTTAAATGAAAATTTACAAAATTAAAAATTATTGATTACTAAAATAATCACAATTATAAATAAAAAATTATAATTAATCATTAAATTGGTCGCTAGTTAATTAGAGACCAATTTAAAAAATAAGTCATTTTATAGCCAAAACCTAAATAAAAAAATTTAATGACCAATTTCCTTTGATAGATAAAACATGGTAGTTAATTTTAGAAACCTATTCAGTAATCAATTATAACTTTTTATTCATAATAGTGACTATTTTAATAATCAATAATTATTAACTAGTATATAGATTGTTTACTATAGTTACTAATTATTATCACTTACTAAAATTTGGTCATTATTTAAAAATTTTCTTATAGTGAAAAATATATAAGGTAATTATTTTCAAGTGAAAAATTATATAGTTACGGTTGAATAGATAGATTATATGGCCGACCAATTTCATGTTTTATTAAATAAGAAAACTATTTTTATTTGTGAAAAGATAAAATATATAATTAAAAAAACTATAAAAAGATATATCTTTATAACATGGTATAAATATTTAAAATGTGATGTTTTAAATTCATCAATGTAAATTGACATGAGTAAACAAGAATTTGGTGAACAATCTTCTTAAAGAAGATCTCCATGTCTTGATTTACAGCTTAAGAAGTTTGATGGGAGTTTTAGTTTGCACTTGGACTATTAAGTATTTATTTTCATTCAATAACTAACTTTAGTTGTTGAGATTAAGAAAAACACGCTATTTGTTAATGGAATTTGGATTTAATGACTCACTATCTCCTATAATCTTTTACCATTAGCGTTTTGTTTTTAGTTTGAGAGAATTATTCAGAGGAATCATTTTTGGCTTTTTATCGTATGTTTCCATAATTTTAAATTCTACCATTTTTAAAATGGATTTTATCTTTTTAAAGGTGGGCTGTGAATTATTTGTGGAATAATTATTTCAAAAACAAATTTTTCAAAATTTTGAGAATATCATTTTTGGAATATGATTTCTTTAACATAATTTTCGAAGCAAAAATTTAAGAAAAATTTCTTTGAGACATAAAATACATTTCAGAATGAGTTTTCTAGAATAAAATTTCTTCCTAGAACAATTTTTGGAATGTTTTATGAAATGAACTTTCGAAGATAAACTTTTCGAAACAAATTTTCTGGAACATATAAAATATAATTGAGATCATGATTTTCAGAAAAGAAAAAAAAATCAATTGACTTTTTAAGTGATGACGGCCACAATGACAGCAATCCTACAACAGTGATGATGTGGTACAGCAATGGAAGATATTATAGTCTTTTTGCTTGTAGTATAAAGGTGCAATTAGAAATCAATGGGGTGCAGGAAGAAAAAGGCCTCGTAATCTAACTCTCAATTGTCAACTTGTAACCATCAATATAAAAGGATAGTAGAAGTTGGCTCATCACAATATAGGATAAAATTCATTAAAAAAACTAAAAGCACCTCTAAAACGGAACCACATTTCAATGTTTGTTACAAGGTACCTGAATTTCAATAAATTACCAAAAGTTAGATTGCACAAATGCAAGGATGAATCATGGTTGACTAACATTTATTTAAGTACAAATTAGAAGCAACCAAAAAAACGAACTTGGAACTTCAAATGTGAACCAAATTAAGAATTTGCGTATGTTAAACCATTACTTTAGTTTTTGAATGTGTAAGGATATTGTAGTTTAACCCCTGAACAAAAGAAAAATAAAACAATGTCTCATGTTAATAACTCATAAACAACCCTATTGAAGACATTCGTGTCGCACAAATACCATGCATGTCCTAGTTGACCTCTGACGGATGCCTGTGTCACAATTCACTAAAATGAAAATTTTTATTTCATAAGTTTCTATGTTCGAAAATGGACAGTATAATTCTTTCCACCGGTTTGACTCGCAGACTTTCTCCATTCAAACATAGTAAATAATTAATGAGTGGAAGAACTCTGGATTTTCCGGTTTTACAAGGGATTTGATACAATCATGACGATTACTATATACAGACAGGCGGTTACTCACTACTTTTGGTCGAGATTTTGGGTGGTTTTCTATGACAGAACCATGAGCACTACATGGTGTATGCAAATAATCCTAAGCATATAAAATGAAAAATATTAACTTAAATGGTAATAACATTCGGGATTTTCTGAATGGAATGAAGATTCACGATGTATGACAATCTTTTTCAACTAAAGAATTATTATACTTGCATCCAAGACACAAGATATAACAATGTTGACTCTAAAGATACCGTTACCGCAACAAACTCAATTGTAGGACAAGAGATACATCATTACATGGGCAAAACTTTCATAAAAAGGTTCATATCCTCAGCCAATTACATTTATTAAAGTAGGACCAATTATGTCCCCGTGTTCCTTCGGCCAACACGAGCAACAAAACCAGCCTTGATTGGAGCAACCGATCTTCCTGATCCACACTGTAAATAATAAACCAGATTATGATATTTAATGAGAAAATGTATAAAATGTGACCAACACAATAACTTTTTTCAGTATAGCATAAACATAATTTCTTCTACCAAAAATTAAGATCAGAGGTGGGTAAAAAATATCCTTAAGCATTATGATGAAGAATCATTGACCAAAAATAGAATGAAGTGGCAATCAAAATCCATAAGTGCAATTGGACGTCCACTTATTGGTTGTGAAAAAATAAAATTGGAATATTATAAAACTACCATCACACCCACGCTACATGAAATAGATTTCCAAGTTTACGCAAATCATTATAAACTCTATAAAATGCTAAAAGTATAAAAGAAAATTAACCATCTACAAGAAACCATCATGTTTGAAATATGATTGTTGCTATGTGGGTAAGAAACTTGGCGTGAAACTAGAAGAGGAAAAAGAAAAAAAGGCAAACGGGTAAAGAAAATTAACCTTTTCACAACGGAGAAAGAAGAGACGATTTTCCTTCGTAAGTATAGTATCCGGGCTCTTGCATCCAAGGCAAATGACATACTCATCTGACAAAAACAAAATTATGGTCAACTTCAACTGATACAAATATGAATGGGGAGTTTTAAAGCCCCTGCCTGTTAGGCCGCATGTGATAAAAAACAGCAAAAAACACCAACACAACACAACTTCCATACCTATACGAATCTTTCATTTTTGAAACACAACAAATAATTGAAATTCAAAATGAGTACTTACTGACATATCGTCGCAGAATTCCTTCAAAATTCTTTGGTGCAAACCTTCCCTTCACAACCAATCTCTGCTGTCCGTCAAGCGATCCACTTGTACCCAACTCAGCCAACAAGAAGGCCATGACATGGTCAGGCTGCCGATGCATCCTAAAAGATTGCATAGAAGTACATTAAGAAAACAGAAGTTTATATAATGTAAAATATTTTCTTATTATAAGACATACATCAATGGTAATAGTCCTTATTAGCTGAAGATAATGAACAATTTAGTAGAAAGACTCACTCCTATATATCCAGGCATTAATAGATTGGATAAGTATTTTGCATTCCTTAGATGAAAGGTTAATTTGAAGAAAAATGAAAACTAAAGGTTTTAAATACATGCCTTTTAAAATTCATCCCCCCTACCATGAAATTACACTAACATAAAATATCAGTATTGCCATACTGAGGGAACACCACTTCTGTAACAGAAATTGAAAGGGGTGTTCATTGAATGCCGGATACTAGAGCTCCTCCAGAAACTAGTTCTCAGTTCAAAGACTGACACATACAATATATCCAATACATAAAAACAGAACTAGCTCCTCCAATAAATTTCTCTGAATGGCAGTTTTTTCTGCAATAACTGCAACATGGAAGTTCACAAGGACTTTCTGTTATTCCTAGAGTAAACCTGACGATGGTGGGCTTGGGTTTGGATTCAGTATCTGATCCTCCTCCAGCCCAACAAAGTCATAGAGCTTATCATAAATCACAAATGGTGTGTACGTGTTTAAATGAGTGAATAATAACATTAAAATTTACAGAACATAGACAGACAGAAACCAGGCCTAGTGTTTAGTGAACTTTCATCATGTCACTCTATACTACTAAGCATTTTGAATAAAATATTAACATACGTTTTGCACAGATCCATAAAATTCACAAACACAGTTTTCTTTGTGCCTTCACGAAGAACCTGAGGAGGCCTCATTACTGTCCTTCGCCTATCTCCAGCAAGTTCAGGATTATTCTCACGAAGAATGTTGAACACTCTGCCAAGAAGCTGCACGGAAATATCCAGAATCCATAAAAGATATGTAAGGAAAGGGGTACGAAAGACAAGGAGTTTCCAAGTAAAGCCATAACAGAGTACAATAAATGCTTTTGCCAATATTTTATGGACTTATACTTTGACTATCAGAAAAAATTCCACAATGGTTCACGGTTTATAGAAAACTGACATTCTTGGATGCAAGAAAGATAAAACGGTAAAAATCCCTTTATAATCAGATGTACTACAGAGCACACATAGACCATCATTACAAAAATGAATATTACCATAATAAAAATTTCAAGCATATAAATGAATCTGAAGCATAATCAATACACCCTAATATCAACCTACTAAAACAATGTTGAGAAATACAAGGCAGGTCTACAAAATAAACAATTAGAACTATGGAAGAAAATTAAAATCAACTAAAATATTTTTGAACAAAGTGACAAAGAAAAAAAAAATTATAAAAGAAAGTTTCACATTAACATTTAAATTGAGAGGTCATATAGCAGCGTCGGAGTAAAATACTTAAATATGACAAACCTCCTCGTATTCATAATCACGATCGCTCCCTTCCCAAGGATAACGAGCCTGAGGAGCAACCATTTCCCCCTCATCGTCTTCAGCATGATCTAAAAAGAAAAAGTTTACCAGATATTAAGTGGTCAATAAGCTCCCCTCAAGACATACATTTAGAGCAAATATACTCCTCCACAATTCACAAAAACAATATTTACAAAGGTATATGCTACTCACCATCCAAATCTTCAATTGCATCTCCGCTCTCATCATTCAAGTTACTCATTTCAACCTATAATCAAAAAACATCAGGTTTCAAATTGTTTCTGGAAAAAACTAGATACATGAAAAACAATCTCTGAAGACACATAATTATACAGGGGAAACAAAAAGACCAAATTAAGCATAAATATAGGATCACTTACAGGCTTCTTCTTTTTCTTTTTCAAACCAGTAAATGCAGCCTCAACTCCATCAGAAACTGCAAATGCAAAATAAATGAGAATCATACCTATGCACAATAGCCGTATAGAACTGAAAATAAAACCAGAAGAGGAAACTACTTGTATTATTTTTGCATACCTGTGAGGTTTTCCGTCTTCTCAGCCAATTTCTCCACGGGGTCATCAGCAGGATCTACAATTGTAATTTTCTTTTTCTTCTTCTTTTTGGTAGGGTCAAAAGGTACAATCTGTGATTTATAAATTCAGGTATCAGATGATGGTTATGCCACGACAAACAGAAATCTCAACTAACAAACTTGACCGACCGAAATATGCAACACATGATCATCATAACAAATAAGCGGAAAAACCTGATTTTTAGGCCTAATGCGCAATAAACGAAGCCAGACAGCAAGAAAGCATTTTTTAAATTATAGATAACTAGGGTCAAAGAACTCACTTCTGGAATCTCCTCCTTCAGTTCATTTTGTGTTTCATCCGCCATGATTGCTGCAACACATAAAATAAAATTTTGTAGATGAGTAGAGAATTAGGAAGACATACAAAAAACGAGCAGACAAAAGCGAACAATTAAGGAAGGTATTAACGAAATCAATTTCTTACAAAATTTTAGAAACTTTATCAAAGCACCCATTATATATATATATATATATATAGGGAACCCATTACACACTTTGTGCTACTAGGGAATGTCCTGAACTCCCAAGTGCTGTAAACCAATAGTTGAAAAAAGGAAAAAGTGGATATAAAGATAGCGAAGACAGCCCTTGCTGATTGAGCAGTTGAATTCTAAAAAGAAGCAAGTAGTACAACCTAATTAAACATAACAAAAAATCAAAACCTCCATCGTTAATGCACAACGAGAATCTTATCAACTCGAGCACAAGAACCGAGGGGAAGCTTAATCTACAGAAATTACAAAACTCACAGATCCAAACGCAACTACGTGTTCCTTTTAATTAGCTTATTGTGCGCTCTAAACAGCTTTAAGAAAGCGATCAGTTCGCCCTAAATTTCAAAACCTAGCACACCGTACAGACGCGACAAAGGAATTCCAGAAACACACATCGAAACGTATAGCTGGAAATGGAGGAAGAAACACAATAATCAGCACCGATTTTGGACATCGAGGAGCAAGATAAAGGAAAATCAAGTGAAATTTTTATTAGGCACAAACATCAACGAATAGAAACAAAAAAATAGAAAAATAATAGGAATAGATATTAGATAATCGAAAATGAGTAGGAACCTGAAAGCCCAAAGAAAAGCTTTGAAGTGAGGGCAGAGATAATGGAATCCCTAGAGACAAGATTGCGGCCGGTGGTCGCGAAATGAAAAACCCTTTCTTTCCCCCACAAAACTCAGCGCTGCACTACCTCTTTTCTTTTCCTTCTTCTATGTTTGTGCATCTTGTAAGGATATTATCGGGCTTCGAATATGGGCCTCTCAATGGTCCTACACAGCCGATTAGTGGGCCGTTTGAGGAACAGGGCCTCCACTCTGGACCCAAAATATACAGCTTAGGGATTTTCGTTCTGCACCCCCAATATTTTTTCTGCATCTCCAAGTATTTTTGAAATTCAACGAGTAATCCTATGACTTTGACCAGTACATTTAATTTTGGGTTAAATATGCTTTTAATTTCTTAACTTTTAGTGAATCTTGAAATTAGTCCAGTTTGAAATTTTGGACTAATTTAGTCCTTCATCTTTTAAAATATGTGAATTTAGTATTTTTAATCAAATTTTGTTAGGTTTATTTGATGTTTCATACGTATTTTAGGATTATATTTGAATTGTTTATATTTTTTGATACATTTTTGCTTTAATATTGAGTCAAATACTATTATGAAATGTGTTTGAAATATCAAATAAACTTAATAATTTTTTTTAAAATGACTAAATCTACATATTTCGAACGATGAATGACTAAATTGGTCTAAAGTTTCGAAATGAACGAATTCCAAAATTAAATGACCAAAAAGAGTTTTAACCCTTTAATTTTTTCAAAATTTGAAGCTCATTATCTCTCCTATTTAATAAGAACTAACTAACTACTTTTCCACACATTCTGACCTATACCTCATCCCAACTCTCTCTCACACACACGCACGCACACCTTCATGTAACAATCCTCTACCTCTTTATTGTTTTGTTTATGTATTTCTTGTGTTTGGTTTGCTGCCATGCTTTTGATGTAGTTTAGGAATGCATATTTGATAAACAAGAAATAAGTCAACTTTAGAAACCCAAACCGGAAGTGGGTTTCCGTAGGAGAAACTTTAGAAAACGAAAAATGAAAGTGGACTTTCGTAGTGCTTTTTTTTTTTTTCGAAAACTAGGGGTGTGAAAATAATTCTGAATTTTGGAAGTCAATTAAGTCAACTTTCGGTTATCTCTCTTTACAAAAGGTAACTTTTGTAAGTGGGGGTAGTTTTTTTGAGATTTTATGTTAATTTTTTTACTTTAATGTTTGATATTTTTGGAAGAAGGGCAGTTTCTAAACGTGGAGACAAGTGAAATCGATGAGTTTTAGACGTCGACTTCCAATTAAGTGAATGTTCGGAATTCGACTTCTGTTTAGTTTTTTCTTATACTTTTTAAGTAATTTTTTTATATATTTTTTTAGTTTTTATGTAAATTTTTTTAATGTTTTTATTTTTTAATCTAAAATGGTAATTATTTTTAATTTGTAAGAATTGTAATTGTAATTTGTAATTATTTTACTTTGTAATTATTTTAATTTTTAATAATTTTAATTTATAATTATTTTAATCTCTAATTAAAAAATTATGGATTTTAAAAGTCGATTACGATTATCTTTTTCCGGAAGTCGACTTTTGTAAATTGGGTAGCTTTTCTTTTAGTTTTTAATTTTTTTTAGTTTTTATGCTAATTTTTTTATTTTTTATGTTTGATATTTTCATAAGTGATAACAGTTTTCAGGAGTTGAGACAATTTTAGAAAGTCGACTTATAGTGAAAGGACAAAAGATCATGATATAACATTTATCGTCATTTAATTCGTTTGTTCAGTCAACCACCAACCTCTGACAATTCATCATTATTTTATTCTTACTCTTATCTTATTTATTTTTTAATTTTAATTTAATTTAGAAAAACATAAATGCAACACCACAAATCTTTAGAGGTGTATAAGAAATATTGTGGGTGCTGGAAGAAAACCCCTTCAGCTTAATGGTTAAAATATTTTGAAACCATGAAAACCAGTTGGACATAAAATAAAACAGAAGGAATAACAATACTCACCCATCACAGTTACCTATAACATTTTAATCTATCTTTTGTTGTAAGTTAAAAATAAAGACTTCAACGAAAAGAACAATTCAATGTTTCTTTGTAAATATTCATATTTCTAAAAAATGCAAAGTGGTTATTTTCAATAGATAACCTATATTTGAAAAAACTGTACCAACCATAGATTTAAATTGATTGGCCACGTAAATATTTTTACACTTGCAATACATAAAAATAAAATTAAAGTTAACAAATCAAACAATTTAAAAATTCAGATTTTCTATTGAACATCAATTTAACTTTACAAATTTACCTAAATGGTGTAACTCTAAAGTAATTTTATATATATGGGTAAGTTTTAAAAAAATTACAGATTTCGATAAATCATTTTACTAGTGAAACTAAAGTTGTGTTTGGTAACCATGACTTTGGTGTTGGCCGTTAAAACGAATTTGTTTAACTTTAAATCGTTTTGGTTATCTTTTTTATTTAAAGTACGGTTGGTACAATGTTAGCCCTAAAAAAACTTTAAATGCATTTTATATATTTGTAGTTATTTCAATTAAATAGAGAACGAAATTGTATAATTAACCATTTATATTATTGATTTCAAAATATATAAATTGAATTAATAAAAAATTTTTAAAAATGTTAATAAGTGTTAAATATTATTATTTATTTATTTAATAAATAAAATATGTAATTTTAAGAATAATAACATATATTATAAATGAAGTAATCTAAGTTACAATAATTTATAATTATATGCAGATCGAGAAAAAGTCACTTTTATAGTTTTGATTAAAAAAATTAAGAAGAAATTTAAGAATGATAAGTAAATAAAATTAAATTTTAATACCGACATTGTTATATTGGAGATAAAATTTATTTATGAAACTGCATGCTATAAACAGATCTTGTTCTTTTTTTCTAAGTTTTATTTCTGGAAATTCAAGAAGTTTAATAAGAGTATCATCGTTATTATCTTCGTCTTCTTTATTTTATTCAACATTATAAGTTCCTTGCAACAACATGGACCAATAATAATGCATGGATAATGTGAGATTATATGAAAGTGGAGATGTTAATGTTGAAATTGCTAACATATTTAGTCGACAAAAAAAATATTTGATTGAGAAGAAAAATGTTCCTTATCAAAAGAACTTGCTAGAACAAAGAATGAGAAGACATGTGTTGAAGGTAATCCATATAAGTGGACGTTGGAGGTTGTTCATGACTAAACTGACCAAATAAGTGGTGATGAAATCGTTAATGATTTGAATAAGAGCCAACATGCTAAATATGACTATTTGGGTAGGGTTGGCTAGGCTCTTACGGTGTGTCATACTGTATAAAAAAGAAAAATTATAGATAAGTATAAGTGATATACAAAATTAGTTAGGAATTCGACATACATCTTTCTTGGATGAATTTTGTCGAAGTGGTATGTAGCGAATGGTATGGTTAATGTGACATTCCATGTATGGTGTGGTGTCATGTCGATGCCCATTATCGATAAAATGAATACATTTAACTAAACAATTTTGTTTGTCATTTCACATTGTTATCCACCTTGCAAGGTATTGAGACCAATGTATGTATGTTTTGCCTTTCATATCTTCTTTATGAAGCTAATTTAAGTTTAGCGAGTCTATAGAAATAGTTTGTTGAAACCATATTCTTCCATTACCATATCAACTTGACAATAAACCTCAAAAGTAATCAAGCAACTACGTCGTCCTTGGTATATAAAGTCCACAAAAACTACAAAAATTATCTTTAATAAGAGTAAAAAATTGGTTTTAGTGTTTGGTTATAAATATCATTCAGTTATTCATCTATATTAGGGTGCAACTAGTCTAACATGTTCCTTACTATATATATAAATTGTACTAGTAGGCGGTGTTGCCTTTGCATTGGTGCATGAGTTCACCTTGCAAAAGTAACATGTGTGTTTATTTTGATAGGAAAAGTTAACATTCATTCAATCTCTAAATAAGGAAAGTAAATGCATATAATAAAATATACCTTATGGCAAGTGATAATCCCATTAGTATTGCGATCTCTTTAGAAGACAATGGCTCAATAGATGGCAAAAGGGAAGTAATGTGTTCTGATGCCCAACACAACAAAAGTAATATGCAACCACCAATGTTATTTGTATAGAAGTTAATTCTTAAGTCTGATGCATAATATAGATATCTTAAGACAATCAGACCCAACTAAATTTTGAGATATAACTTAAGTCAACTAATAAAAGAATATACATCAAATGAACTCTACCTGTTGATGTATCATGCACCAATAATACTTTATTTCACAAAGACCTTAAGCCTCACCTTGAGTACGAGGACTATTGTACATTAACAAGACTGACACCATTCAGAATTTCTCACGAGTAAGGTTACTCTTAATTAACTAACATATAGGATTAACTAGACGATTAAGAACATTGGTGTGACTAATCTAGGTACATTCATGTAAATGCCTACTAAAATAGTACAAAATAAACATTATTCACGAGGTAAAAAATTGCTCATTTTATCACTACATTTATTGTTATTCTGACAATCGTTGACTTGGTTGTTGAAGTATCTTTATAGGCACCAACTGACGTCCGCATCCAAAAACAAAGAACAAGAGGATCCCAAATCAAAAGATCACAAAGTAAAATTCATCTCAGATTTATGAAGGCGTCTCTATTTTTGCTAGTACAATAATCAATATTCACTTGCAAAGAGAATTCTGAAGTAGGAAAAGAATAAACACATATAATAACATTAAAATATTGAACTTATCTAATTATTATTTTTTTTAAAATATTCAAAATGGTTATTTTCTCTTGTGAATGCATATCCTATATTTTAAACAAATTATACCCACACAAAAAATTCAATTGATGGACCATGTAAATATTTTTACACTTACAATGCACGGAAATGAAATGAAATTTGAACTTTAAAAAGGTTAAAATTTCCTATTTCATGACATAAATTCAAATTTACAAACTTAGTTCAAAGAAGTAAAATATGATAGTAACTTCACTCAATTTTTCTATAAAAACAAGTTTTGTTATTATATTAAAAAAAATGGATTTATTAAATAAACCAACAAAAATAATTATATTATTTTAATTATAAAATTTAAAGAAACCACATAATAAAATCTTCGTGCTTAAATACTTAATGAAACTGTTTCTTTTACACAGATAAAAATTATAAGGTAAGAGATAGTGTATTCATAACACCTAGTATCCCAGTTGTTTTAGGGTGTGTTTGAATATGCGTTGGCTGAATTGATTTTAATTGACATGAATTTGCAAAACTGATTTTGAATGAAAGTAATTTTAAAGTGACGTGATTCTTATTTGAATGACATAAAATATGAACATGATTTTTATATTAAATGTTCTTTGGAAACTTGTTTTCAAAATTGATTTTGAGTGTATAAATACAAAAATGGACGTTCATACTTATATATAATTTTCATAAAAACATTACTACTTCCACTTCTAAAATTGTATTAGATTGATCATATTCATAGTCATTCCAGCATAGCACATGGAATGTGATTGCAATACTAACTTGTCCACAATATTGGAGACTCCACGACATTGGAGACGTTCCTATGTGGAATTTCATCAAACAACTTGTGTGACAATTCTATTTTTCCACATCCCTAAAGAAAGCTTTCATGAAGGTTGGGTCTTCCCAAAATTAAAAATCACCCTCTCGTTATCTTTATATGATTGCTATGTTCGGAGTCCTGACCAAGCCAATCATTCTCCGTCAAAAGTTCTTCTTCCTCTGTCTTTCTCGTCTTCTTCTTTCTTTTTTCAACAACTCTTTCCTACAAAGAACCCTTCATAGACGAGGGGTAAAAAAATAAATCTGACAAAATGAAAGTCTCAAATCAATTTTCATTGAGGGAGAAACGAGGATGAGTGACTTCTTTGAAAACATAAATCTTCTGTGTTCAAATTGATTTTATAAAATAGTTAAATAATCTATGAATTGATTTTGATAATCTCATATGCATTAAAAATGGATTCCAAATCTTCCGACGTGAAACCAAAGAGGCACGTAGTCAAACTTAGTACAATTTGTCGGTACTAAATTAAACTCATACTATAGAAATTTATGCTTTTTCAATTTTATGCATAAGTCAATATAACTTATGCAACTGAAATTAATTTAACAACAAATAGTAGTTCAAAATTAATATCACGTAACGTTAAAAATGAATATCATAGCTTTACAATAAAATAAAGTAAGTTAAATTTGTAGCTTAATTAATTTTTTAACGACAAGTGAAATGCTGAGTTGATCATTGTTGTGTTAGAATCTGAAACAAATAAAAAAATATATAAAATAAAAATATCATATAAACTTTTAAAATGCTCCAATGTTATAAAACGAGAGAGAGACAATTAAGCCTAAATTATTGAAAGGGAAAACACCAACACAAAATTATTATTATCGCCAAATGTATATATATACATAAAAAAAAAAACATGTAGAAAAAGAAAAAGATATTAAAGACAAGGAAGCATACCACATGGCAATGAATACTTTTCTTAGCACTAGAAAATAAGAAAAAAAAAAAACACTCAAATAAACTAAAGACATGTTACAACTTTCACCGACGAATTAATGGCATGTGTTCACTCTAAGATGCAACCTACCTAAAGTCAACCTCTAATAAATATTATCACCAGAAGTTGCAGTAGGTAAAATCAAATTACTTCTCTCCTACAAAATTCAATCGCATCTAGAAACTCCGTTCCTACTTTTCCATCTTCCAAATTTCATGTCTTCCAATTCACACACACCATACCATATACTATTATGAGTATAAAATTCATTATTTTGAAACATTTACGGTGTTAGTTATGAGTTACATGTTTCTTAATCTCATCAAGTATTTTAGATTTCTCCAACATATTTAATTTTTAATATATATAATTGAAAAATAAAAATTTGAATATATATTTTGAAGATTAAAAAAAATTATCAATTACATCACGTTATATCCATCAAATCTCATAAAATATTAGGTTTAGAAATTTAGATGGGCCCTAGTACTGTTGGGCCAGATTTGTGTGGGTCTAGATCTGTGAACCGAGAAAAATCCATTTATACGCAATAATTTGGTACGTGTTCTGATGGTGTAAATAATTTAAAAGGAAACTTGTAAAAAAAATATAATACTAATATTATGATACATGGTGGGTATGTGGAACTTCAATATTAGTTTGCGTTTCTTATTTTGCTCTAAAAGTTCAATTTTACCAAAGTAACTAAGAACTACAACACATGCAACATTCCAACAAATAATGATGTTTGAGAAGAAAAAAAGTTAAATGTGCTTTTTAGATTAATCACTCTTTTAATTAACGTTGAAATACAGAATAAAACTACGTTTTTTTTTTTATATAAAGAAATCAAATTATGGCATTTATGTTGAACATGGTATCACTGTGGTATTAAGGTGAAGTCCACTCCTAATATCTTATGGTGATAATATTAATTAATCAATAGAGTTTATATATATATATATATATATATATATATATATATATATATATATATATATTGGCATCTTCTGCCTGCGTTAAATTATTTGTTATCTCTTCTTACTTTGCTTAAAAAAATCACTTTTAAATGAAATTATTAATTAATTTTTAATAATTAATCAAATTGTTGATTTCTTTCCATAAGTTAAAATAATTTAAATTATTAAACATGATCCAAATATTATTTTAAGCAAAAACGTTTATCTTCTAAATTGTGATTTTTTTTTCTCAGAACAACACTATTTACAAAAGTAACTTATAAATAATATATTACTCACAATATTTATTCAAATAGTACTATTTATTGGTCATATCACGTTTCTATTTTGTAGTAGATTTAAGTAAGTCAATTTAACTAATCACGTATCAAGTTAAAAATAATCAGTTCAATATAGTTTATTTTCTGATAAATCAAAATTTGTGTAAATTAGTTTCAATCATCTTGATGAATTGATAAGTTAAGTGAATTAATCCATTCTAAAATATTTTATTTTTTAAATTTATTTTATATATTTATTGTAATACAATTAAAATTTGAATGATTTAACTCATTTTATTTTGTTGATAGATTATAAATCAAATCACGTTCAAATTTCAACTCATCTAAACTACATGTTTAATTTGATTTACATCTAGAAATACTCATTTTTTTCCAACTCAACCCGGTTCAATCCTTGATGAGAGAATCAGCCGACAAATTTAACCTATTTTGATATCTCTACTATTTTAAATTATTAATCAAAATTCCTAAGGTTCAACATATAACGTAGTGTGAGTATAGGCATAAAATTGATAATTGGGTGTTTAAAATTTGAAAGTGATAAAGTTGCATGGAATTGGACTTGTGCTTGACTTGTGTGACCAAATATGTGGTGTGAGCTCAAGGCCCAGTTTAAGATTCAGCCCCCCTTCCATTCCACGTCCTATTCAATCTTCTACTGTCCATTAATTAATTCAAATTCTGACATTTTCAATAAGTTTATGGTCAATTTTAAACTTTCTCCTCTAAACTTGACTACTCTGCCTAACAAAAATTGTGCATTCACAAGATTCAGAGAGAACGGGTCTCCACGACCAAAAGACTAAGAAATTTCTCAGAAAACACAGTAATGGGATTTGGAACCATCAAAAAGACCACTATGCAAGATTTTTCTCTGTTCTTATTCACTTTATTAATTAATCACACACATTTACCAGCTGTTTCGTCTTATTCGGAACAAGTGATGCCTTTATTCACCCAATTTGACAATTAAACTATTTATAACCACAGATTTGGGTGATGTGGATGCTAATTGGTGTTTGGAATTTTTCTACTCACTACACTTTCAACATTTTGTCTCTGTCTCAAGAACAGTGTTTCGTGTGCTTGCGTGGGTAAACACTTGCTAGACTTGTTGCTACTTTCTACTATTTTCTATGACCCTTTCATCGTTTAATAATTCTATTGCATTTTGTTTTAAATAATCTTTTTGTGAAAATATTTAAGGTTCTGAGAAACATTAACAAACCCAATTATTTGTGTTAAGGAGTGAATTTTAATTTAATTTAATCTTATAAAAGATGTTTGTTACATTCATTTATAAAAGAGGTTGGTTATATTCATTTATATATTATAAATTAATTTTATTTGTAATTTATATTTTCTCTCATTGAGATATATATATATTTTGAGTGTGAGACTAAACATTAATAAGTATTCTGATGGAACAATGAGTCTAACAAACAATAAATTTGATCATTCTGATACCATGTTAAACAATTAACTTTAAGTTTGATTTAACTGTACAAAATCAATTTGTAAAGTGAGATATTTACGCACTTATATATTTTAAATTGTCCTGTATGAAACTTCTAGTGACACAATTTTTTGTTGGTTAAATTTATTTTAAATTGCAATGTTAAATAAATTATGTAACCTTCTAATTTTGATGATTTCTGTGAAATTTTAAGTAATACATATATGTATACTGAAAATATATGTTGCTTATCGTTTATCTCACTCAATGAAATTGTTAAATTCTAAATGGTTATGATTTTGGAGGATTGAGTTGATTGGTTCCGTAATGTGATGTTTGGTCTTTATTGTCTTGAAAAGACATGGTCAATGAGAATACATGGTGGCAAATAAGGTGTGTGAGAAAACTTTTTTATTCTTTTCTCCCTTATGATTTTAAAATAAAAGATTTGGTGAAGAACAACTGCGACAATTGCCTTCTTAGATTGCTTGAACTTTGAAAAATTGTAGTAAAAAGTGTTAACCAAAAAATTAATCTGCTGTTGCTTTTCTTTACTTTTTCCATCTTCTGCTCCAGTTTTGTCTCATAACAAACCCTATTCCTATTCCTCACCAAACCTTCCTAATTTTGCGGCATATTTGGGTTGACCTAGAGAAACAAGATGAACAGAATAAAATTGGATGAAAGGTATATGATAAGATGTATTTTATTCAATTATACTAAGTAAGTCTTTTTATCCTCAAGTTTCGGTCAAATTTGAAATTAGTTTTTTTTCATAATTTTTGATTAATTTAGTCATTTATTTTTTAAAATACGTGAATTTAGTCATTTTATCCTAATTTTGTTAAGTTTATCTGACGTCGTTTCAAGTGTATTTAGTGATAGTATTTAAATTGTTTATCCCGTTTGAGACATTTTCGCTTCAATGTTAACTTAAATATTATTATAAAATAAGTTTAAAATATCAAATAAACTTAACAAAATTTGGTAAAAAAGATTCAATCTGCGTATTTTTAAAGATAAATAACTAAATTGATATAAAGTTTTAAAAAGAAACTAATTTAAAAATTCATTGAACCTGAGGATCAAAAATATATTTAACTTTTCTTTTCTTTTATTTGGATATGGAGGATGAGATTAAAGTAGTCTCAATCTTACCATCAGTGGATATTACCATGGTAATAGTATTTGAAGTATAATTTGATTTAAAGTGTTAATGATAGGTTAGACTCTTATTTTAAATTATATAATCATTTTATGAACATAATTACATTAATTGTTTTATTATTTTTACTATATGTAAGATTAAATTATAATAAATAAATAGGTGTAAATTTTATTTTTTACAGAATAATTTGGTTTTATTTCAAATGAGAAATTAAAAACAGAATAAAAATGTTTACTATAATTAATTATAATGTTATAACTTATATATTTAATTTTAATCGATAACAAATTAACACGTATATTTTTTCCAAAGCTTTTTTATCATTTAATTGCATCATTAAAAATATTACATAATTTTACTGCACATTTTTTTATTCTAAAATATTATCCATTTTTCTGAAAACAAAGTGTAACAAATTATTTTTAAGAAAATGAACAACTTTATAATAAAAAGATCAATAATATAAGTACAATTCTAAACTATTTATTCTATTTAATTCAAATTTTATATCACACTAAAATTAAATAAAAAAACTCATTTATACTTTTATTTTTATGCTTAATGTCAGTAATTTTCATAAATAATACCGAATGCAAGATTTAACAAACATCTCCATTTAAAAACATTTCTCATAAATAATTGTAGTTGCCACAAGCTCCTTCCTTTATAATTTTCTCACTCAACGCAAAATTGAGTCAAGAGTTATATTCTTTTACAAACTCAAAATAAATGACAATTTAATTAAACGGATTAAATTTTTCAAAATTTTAATACGTGAAAAGTAATATAAGATGACTATAGACTATGCAACCAAGAGATGTGTTAAAATAATGTAATTTTCATAAAAATCTATCATTGCGAAATTAATTGATAATTATCAACCATTACAAATTCGTTAATAAATATAAGGTGTTAAATATATGTAGATAACTACTAACAAATTCTTACCACCAATAACATCTATTAATAAAATACATAATAGGAAATCTTTTTCCTTTTTTTTTCTCTTATTTTTCTTTTCATTTTCTTCCTTTTTTTCTCTCTCTAGAGTTATGATAGTCGCGTCACAAGTGCATCTTTAATTCAACGACATCTACTCAAAATAGTAAATTTGTTAAACTTTGTCAAGTTTACTTGATATAAAGGCTAAATTAGTGATTTAACTCCTATATTATGTTTTTGATTCGTTTTGGTTTTATATTTTTTAACTCAATTAAGTCTCGATTTAAAAAAGGAAAAAACTCAATTGAGTCCTAAATTTTTTGAAAAAAAAAATTCAATGTAGTCTCTAATGATAAATAAATTAGCATTATCGTCATTTGAAAGTGTTACATGTCAAAATTTGGATCGTTTCAAAATATGGGCCATCTTCTATTTGAAATATATCATGAGTTAAAATTAGAGAAGTTCTAAGATAGAACATGACTTAGATTTTGACACATGATATTTCCAAGCAGTGTTAATGTCAAATTAGCTGAAGAAATCACATTGATTTTTTTACAAAAGTTGAGACTCAACTAATTCAAATAAGATCTAAAAACCAAAGTGAATCATATATCTAAATATAAAAGATCAAATTACTAATTAAACATTACGTCAAATTACTGTTATAATAACATGACATTTGTAACAAATTTCGACAATAATGAAATATGAACCAAATTTAAATAAAATTCACATTACTCATTACTTTTAATTTAAAATATTAAAAGAATAAATTTTTGGATATTTTTAAAGAATACTGAATCAAGTACTTATTTTTCTAAAAATGACACAATGTGGTCTTTTTTTACAAATCGGTGTTAATGTCATTTGGAAGAGACACTTGTCAAAATCCGAATCATTTCAAAATCTATGTTTATCTACTTGTAAAATATTACATGTCAAAATCATAAGAGTTCCAAAATAAAATATGACTTAAATTTTGACACAATAAACTTAAATTTTAACATATAATATTTTTAAATATTGTCAAATTAATGAAAAATATCACATTAAGTTTTTTCAAAAAATAAAAACTCAATTGAATCAAAAATATTGAAATAAATCAAATGTCAATATATAAGAACCAAATTACAAATTAAACATGATGTAAAAATACAGTTATGATAATATGAGATTTGTAAGAAATTTCACTAACACTTATATTAGTTATAAATAAATTTACGGATATTTTTGTAAAGCTTAACTTTTTCCTTTTTCACTTAATGAAAATTTTGAAATGAGAATTGAAAATGTAAAATAAGAGAGAGAGTGATGAAGGGAGTTGGCAGACAGAGGATGAAAAGTTGTGATGATTAATGCAGAGGATGTGAATGGGGAAAGGAAGATAGGGAGTGGGGTTTTTGAGCCACCCATTAGCATCACATAGTGAAGTGAATGCCAATTATCACCATGTGCATGTAACTCACTCTCTCTACATGCCAAATCATGGCTACTCCATCAACATGTTCCTAACTTTTCCATCTAAATTTTCACAACTCTCTTTCTCCCTTTTCCTATCCTCTCATTACCTTCTGTGATTCCCCTACTCAACATCTACCTTCATTTTTTGTACCCTCTTCAATAATTTTATTATTATATCACATTTTTCACTCTACTTTCTTATGCATTCTTCTTCTTTCTCCTTTTGTCACATCAATCATCTCTTCCCACATACTTTCTCCTCTTATCATGTAAACATTTTTGTTTTCAATTGCTTCTATACTACTCTTGCTTTTTAAACATTACAACAAACTCTTTATACAAATACACCTTCTAATACTTTTCTATTCAATCCAAGAAGATCAATGTAACATATACTCAGCATAACATAATGCTGTTAAAACAATTAAAGTTTTTTTCTATAGGTTTCCAAGAAAATCATCACACAAAATTTGAAAATATACAGATGTAATTTACTTGAAGTTTTTTTTGTATGGAATGACGTAATATTATCCATGACATATTTTACTTGTTTGAAAATGTCTTTTTCTTTTTTTCATGAAAGGAGTTTTTTCTACATTGAATAAAAATAAGATAGATTTTAAGTATTTAAGTAGATGTAAATCTCGTTTTATAATCTAGTTTTATATGGTTTAGTTGAATTTAAAATTTATTTCTTAAAATGGTACCAGAGTTATTTGAAATTTATTTTTGTAATATTTGTTGTTTGTTGGATCTATCAGATTACTATCGGTCATCTATTAATGTGTGGTCTCATGTTCAATGTGTATGTGTTTCGGCATGAGATAGATGTGTTATAGATTATACATTGATTAAAGATAAAACAAAATTTAAATATATAAGTGAATTCAAACATTATTTTACAAATCAATTTTATAATGTGGTGTTAAACCCAATGTTGATTGAATGAGTAGGTTCAAAATCGATTGGATCAAGATTGTCATATATCCTTATAGTCTTACGGTTTGAGAAGCTTAGGCTTAGGGGACTTTGACGTGTTAGGTGCAATTCTGATTGAGTCAGTAGGTTTGAAGTTGATTAGATCTCTAAGTCCAGTACTATAATAAATGTACTAGAAAATACCGAGTTGATCGATAATTATTAGAGAGATTATACATATAAATAGTCACTCAAATACTAAAAAAGAGACATTCAAGAATATTTTATTATAATAAATGAAAAGTTTTTGGAGTACTAAGTAAAATAGAAATTTGAAAAATCTAAAGACAAAAGAAAATACTGGCTGTAGGAGACTAAAAAAAGAGATATCACTTTAAAAATTTTGGCTGAGAGGTCTACGTACCTCTTGCCAAAACATATATAATTTAATTGAATTTAAATTTAATCTTACAATATTTATATAGTTTGGAAAAATCAAAGAAATGCAGAAACATTAGGTATGTGGAAACATTATGAATTAAAAGAAAATGTACTATTTGTTTCTATAGTTGGGTCTCCCATGAATGAAGATATTTAAAAGCATAAAAACATATCTCTAGAAGGGTAATTATGTCGCACACCCAGATATGATATTGGTCCTAGCTGCTTCCTTCTAGATTGTAATAATGCAGGAATCAGCGATGGAAATAAGGAAGAAGAGTCTCTTTCAGCCTGTTAAAGAATAATAAAGGCTCATGAGAAGAGTGATGAAGAGGGAAAAGTAGAAAAAGAAACACAAAAATTATAAAATGAGAGTAAATCCTCTAAGTTAAAAATGATGATAAAATTGTTGGAAAAAAATTGAAGTGACATTTTTATATGTATGCAAAGGTAGTGAAATTGATTGATAGTTAACAAAAGCAGCCACTTGAGCTGTTCATACAATTCAAACTTTATGGTCTCTTTGTCTTGTAGTATTAAATGTTTCTATCAACTGAATCAAACAACATAAACTAGATATCTCCACATAGGTGTTGCCGATGCTTCCGTTTGTTTAGTTTTCTCCTTTTAATTTATAAAACATAAGTTAATTAAAGTGTGTGCATATATAAGCTAAATTCTATTACCTTTAAAACTTGGACAATCTACTCTTTTTCTTCCTCTTTTTTTTCAACAAAATTAAAATAAAAAATCTTGCTAACCAATAGACACTGATCAAGGATAATTAACACATTAAATTTTGCAAAAATTTATAATTAACAATTAACTGTGATATTAAAAAAAAATGCTAACCAGATCCTAAGACACTGATTAATGAATAATTAATGTACATTGATTTTATTATTTTTACATTAAAAGTTGAAATATTTAAGTTTATTAATTAAAATAATATAAATACACATAACAAATCTTATAAAGACAAAACTGTCCTTCAAAATTTTAAGATACAAAATAAGCAATGTAAAATTTGTAAGGTCTCTGCTAGAAGTTTACGTAATTAATTTTTTTATATTATTAAATTTATGTATTTATAATTAATAATTTTAAATATTAAAATATTGTTTGTTTTTTTAATACAGGAATTTGTTGAGTTAACAGATATGATGCAAAAGATTATCTAAGTTAGAGTAAAGAGATAAAGATTATCAAGTTAGAGTAAAGAGATTCAATGAAATCTTAAATTGGTATTTTAATTTCTTTTAATTTTAAAATGTTTATTACTATTTTTTGTAGGTTTTTATATTAATTTAATTTTTGTATATTTAATTATATTTTAATTTTTAACAATATTAAAATATAATTATTTTATTATTTAACTGTTTTTTTTAATTTTTATGGGTGAACACCAAATCAAATATTAAATGCAATTATACAACAATTAAGTGTATTTTTGTCCTTTAAATATAATAAAATTTTATTAATAATTGTTAGGTCAGATTTTATTTATTATCATAGTTAATTATAAATTTTTACAAGATTCAATATATATTAATTATCTTTAACAATTGTCACCGGTTAACAAAACCTTTAAAGATAATATTTTACTTTTAAATTTGCTTTAAATATTTTAAACCTTTGAACTTCCTGCGTCTTAAATATTGGAAAATTCATTTTTAGTCCTTTTAAAATATTAATAGTTGACTTTTTAGTATACGTGAGATACTTCGTTTGTGATTAACTTTTGATCATTAAAAGAAATATCATTATTAAAATTAAAAAATTTCACTTAACAAGTAATCAAAATTGGAAGAAGTTTCTCTTCGTACATAAATAAAAAGTTTAAATTGCGTGCCAATAATATTCATTAAGTACTTTACACTTGAGAATGCATATATCTTACACTTGAAAATGTTTATAACATGAATTATATTATTCTTTTTTGGGTTAAATATGTTTTTGTTCCTCAAGTTTCAGTGAATTTTGGAATTAGTCTTTCATCAAAACTTTATACCAATTTAGTCATTCATCTTTCAAAATGCGTGAATTTAGTCATTTTAACCAAATTTTGTTAAGTTTATCTGACGTTTCAAGCACATCTCATGATAGTATTTAAGTTAAGATTGAAGCAAAAATGTGTCAAACAGTGTAAATATTTTAAATACTATCATGAAATGGGCTGGAGACGTCAGATAAACTTAACAAAATTTGGTTAAAAGGACTAAATTCACGCAGTTTGAAAGATGAAAGACTAAATTGGTCAAAAATTTTGATGATAGACTAATTCCAAATTTCGCTGAAACTTGAGGGACCAAAAACATATTTAACCTTTTTTTTTTTTAAACTTTGTGATGAGAAAACAAATCCTCTACTGTGAAGAATTCAACTAGTATATGGTCCATAATACTTTTAATATACCTCTCCTCTAAATAATCACATACTCACCTTCAAAAACACCACATAAAGTAGAGTTCTTATTTAGTCTTATTCGTAATAAAATATTAAATAAAAAGTATATCTCTCAACATATTTCATTAACTTACCAAATAAAATAAACTACTTAAATAATGGTTAAGTTATAACGCATATTAAATCAGTTGTCACATACGATATTACTTTATTTGAATTAGTATAACCTAAACCAAAATTGACACAATTTTTATTTTATAAGAATTAAAATCAAGCAAAATATTTTTGAGAAACAGGAGTCAAATACATATATTTTAGAGAAATAAAATAATATTTTATCTTAAGTATTTTTTTAACATGTCTAATTTTGTTAGCAATGTAGGTTTTTCGTTTAACAAAAATATTACATGAAATTAAATTTGACATATTTTAATTTTGCAACGAAAAAAAACGAATCATTTATTTTTTAGTAACTAAAATTAAGTTACCAAATATTTTAGAGGGATGAAAACCATATTATAGCTAACAAAATTTTATTTAATTATAATGAAAAATATTTTGCATTTAAAAATAATTTATAATTACATTTTGTTCAGAACAGTTGAAACATAGCTCTTAAAAATAATTAAAAATATCATTTTTGTTTTCAAAATTTTGTAAAGCAATTAGAAATAGAACTTTTAGAACATATTTTTATAATAAAAATATTTTCATGATAAAACAAACAAGTTCAGAAATTCATAATTCAGCATAACTCTATTTCAAATTAAATCTGGGATAAATGATTAGATTTAGATTTGGTTTAATAATGATCGCACCAGTTTTTTACAAAAGGCATATATATTTAGGAATTATTGTGATTGAATGATAAAATCTAAAAGAAAAATACAAGGCTTTAATTCCTCCAAAATATAAATGAAATTTAAAAGAACACTAAACTACGATTAAAAAGTTTAGGAATTTAATGTATTAATAAAATATAATTGTCAAAGTGAGTGAGAGTATAAGTCTATTTGTTTTATAATGGGTTTGCGTTAGGGTTAAACTTTTATAGAAAAAAATTTAATCCAATTCACTGAGAATTTGCTCAATTAGTAGAAGTCATGGTGAGTTAGACTGATATACTATATCATCTTAAATTTAGGAATTTAAAAGAACTCGAAACTACGATTAAAGAATTTAGGAATTTAAAGTATTAAAAAAATATAATTGTTAAAGTGAGTGAAAGTAAAATCTGGATTTCTTTTGTTGATTTTATTTTTATTTTTTTTATCGTGGCTTTAAAATATACACCGATTTTGATGGTTTAAAATATATTGAAAGAAAATGTAATATACCAATATCAATATATTTATAATTTTCAGTGATAGGAAAAAACTTTCGGCAGAGAAATCAGGACTATGGGAGTTTATTTGTTTTATAATAAGTTTGAGTTAAGATTAAATTGTACGTACCGAAATTGAATTTGATTCACTAAAAATTTAGCTTACTTTAGTTGAAACTGATTATAATATATTTGTTCAAGATCAAATGTAAAAACACATTTTTATATTAAATTGCTGCAGGTTCCAGTCATGATTTATTGTAACTTGTGTAAAGGTTGTGTAAAGGTGCTAAAACTTCATAAGTTTGATAATTCTTTTGGCCAACAACCTAACCTTTTAAATAGTCTCATAAAGAAATATAAAAGAAAAAATATTTTGATAAAACCTAACACAATTAAAATAAACAAAACATATTTTAAGTTGACGATAAATTTTAATATTTTTAATTGAACACTAATAAATTTATTTGGTTTAATATTCAAAATTTTTATATCATGGAATTGAGTTTTATTTTTTAATATTTTTGTGTAGTGAATGTCTTGGTTATCATTTTATATGTAACATTTTGAATTAGTGGTTATTATTTTATATGTCATTTTTTTATTTATCTTAAATGCTGTGTTCGTTTGGGATGATGTATTGTAGTAAAGAAAAGAAAATGAGATGACAAAATTGTGTGGATGATGAATAGAGTTTGAGGGATTAGCACAAATATATTTGAGGGGTTGAACTTTGGTGGATCTTTCCATGTGTAAAGAGATCAGAGAAGAAAGTCACGCACATGTTTAATTACAATAATAACTCTCTACCTTTTTGTTTTTTCATTGTTTAAAGTCATGCATTTGCGGTTTCATGCTTAATATAAATTTGTAAATTTTAATTTTCTCATTTTAAATAATAACTCAAACTTATTAATAATAATATTATTAAATATATAAATTTTTGTTGTAGTTATAGTTATATTAAATTATGTATTATTTTTAATAAATTATAGACAACAATATTAAATATATAAATTTTAAATTTATTATTTTAACTTTCTTATAAATTTTGGTCAAAATCTGTTACTGTTACAACGGAAAATTTGTTGGATAACAAAATTATTATGCTCCTTAATGACTTCAACCTTTAATACGAATTATAAGTCATTTTTGTAGCTAACTTTATTAAGTTTCTTGATGAACTTTGAATCTGTGTAAAACTTTTAACAATATTTTTGTAGGGTCGTTTAAGTTAAACATGAAAATTATATTCTAATATAATATTATTTAATAGTACTTTATAAATTTACAAAATATTTATGTTGCAAATGCGTTATACAAGATATAATAATGTTTGAAAATGAATACAAATTAAGAATATATTTTAATTTTTGAAACAATAATTTATAATATAAAAAATGGTTAAACATGTTTTTAATTCCTCAATTTTCAATGAAAATTAGAATTAGTCTCTCCTCAAAACTTTGATCCAATTTAGTCCCTAAAACTTCAGAACTGTGTGAATTTAATCTTTTTAACCAAATTTTGTTAAGTTTATGTGACGTTTCAAGTGCGTTTCATGATCGTTTCTTAGTTAATATTGAAGTAAAAATGTGTCAAACGGTGTAAACATCTCAAATGTTATCATGAAATACGTTTAAAACATTAAATAAACTTAACAAAATTCGTTTGAAAGAACTAAATTCACGCAGTTTTGAATTTGAATGACTAAATTGGGCCAAAGTTTCGAGGATAGACTAATTACAATTTTTACTAAAAGTTCAGGGACCAAAAACATATTTAAACCTATAAAAAATTAATATTAGTGATCGAATTCATAACTGATATGCTCATAACTAAAATGATTAAAATCCAATCACACAATTTGTCACAATTTTAGTCACAAGTCGGTCACAAAATTAGTCACAAAATCAGTAACGAAATCAATCACTAAATCAGTTCCAAAATCGGTCACAAAATCAATCAATAAATTAGTCACAAAAACAGTCACCAAATCGATCTCAAAATCAATCACAAACATCACTTGTAGAAGTTTGTAGCATCTAAGAGATATTAAAATTTTATATAGCCAATACAATAAAAATAATATAGTAAATAATTAATTAAACATCCAAATTTATAAAAAAACATAAAAACGACAAATTATTATAATAATTTATTAAGCTATGAAGTAACTTTTATAAATAATAAAGTAATTTCTAATTAATTGATGGTATAAAATATATTTCATCGAAAGTCTTCTATTATCAAAGTCATTCTAATATTATAGTTTAATTTAAAATTTTAATAGATAAATTACGGCTTAATTAGTGATTTAGTTTTCCAATTTGTTAGTTTAATCCCTTTCTGTTATCTTATTATTATTTTGTTTAATTTAGTCTTATAATTATTGAAAAACGTTCAATTTTGTCATTTTTGTTAAATTGATGTTAATACTGTATTCGTACATACCAAGTGTCAATTTGTAGAATTTTTTATTTTTTAAATTATTTTTTAATTTTTAAAAATCTTTAATAAAATTGTCATGTCAATTCATGATTTTTTTTTTATTTTTTATTAAAAAAACTGTCACATGACAAGTCATGATTGTGCCACATGTCAAACTAACGTGACTAATTTCAATTTAGTCCCTTTGTTAACCATTTTGATTCAACTTAATCTTCATATTTTTTAAAATAATTTAATTTTGTCTTCTTCAATTTGAGACCAAACTAAATATCAAGCTTAATTACAATTACGGTTACCTTGACACGTGATACAATCTTGATATGTTACGTGACAATTTTTTTTAAATAAAAAATAAAAAAATCATAAATTAACACGTGGTACAAGCGTGACACATGACAATTTAATTTTAAAAAAATTAAAAAAATTAAAAAAATGAAACATACGATATTAATGTCAACTAAATTGAAAAAAAAATCAAATTAAACCTTTTTAAAAAATTTAAAAAACAAATTAAACAAAAAAGAAGAAGAATAAAATAAACCAAATCAGCAAATTAAAAAACTATATAAAAGAAAAATTGCTGTGTGTGTAACTTAAATTTGTCGGGACTGGGCTTACCCAATGAGGCAAAGACAGTGTTATGCGTTGAAGGATGTTGTTGTTATCGTGCATCCTGAAAGAAGAAATGAACATTGAGAAGGAGTTGATTTGAAACAGTGTGTGAGCATTTAATAAGGTCAAATTATTGGACTCAAATTGCAATCTAGTACTATATAATCCTGCTTTCACTTAAATATTTCTACGTATGACCATACAATATAACGTAATTATTTCAAATTTAAAATAATGATATTGCAGATAGTGGAAGGCGGCTACGTAGGATAGGGAGGTGGATCCTCACGTTTAGGTTTTTTCTAAGCTTCGTATCTCTTTTGCTCACCAACCGTGGGACCCACCAAATCACGTCCTTTCAACTTTCAACGTCTTTAAATCCATTGATTTCGGCCTTTCTTTTTTCCTCTATTACTTTATTAATTCACACAACAACAACATCTTCTTCTTCTATCCTCAAAATCCTTTTTTTCCTTTCATTACGATAATCGTAACTACAGTTTTACTATTACATGACTTTGTCACTATTTTATTTTGGGTTAAATATGTTTTTCGTCCCTTAACTTTAAGTGAATTTTGAAATTAGTCCATTTTGAAACTTTGAACCAATTTAGTCCTTCATCTTTTGAAATACGTGGATTTAGTCCTTTTAATCAAATTTTGTTAAGTTTATTTGACATTTCAAGTGCGTTTCACAATTGTATTTGACTTAACATTAAAGCAAAAATGTGTCAAACAGTATAAACAACTCAAATACAATCCTAAAATGCATACGAAACATCAAATAAACCTAACAAAATTTGATTAAAAGTACTAAATCCACATATTCCGAGAGATGAAGGACTAAATTGGTCCAAAGTTTCAAAATGGACTAATTCCAAAATTCATTGAAAGTTAAGGGACCAAAAACATATTTAACCCTTTTATTTTTAATAAAAGATGTTTTAGTTAATTGAAAAAAATATTATTTAGAAAACATTTTTATTTTAAATGTTGATCTGTGAGCCTTCTCAAATGTTAAAATAAACGTCATGATTTAAATTAATAATTAAGAGAAATTTAAGCTCTTGAGTATAAAAAGATTAACTTAAAAAACATAATACCCGTTGCCTTACAAGAAAAAAAAAAAAAAAAACAAGAAACCGTTATCTTTATAACACGTATACCTCAAATTTTCAGATCCGCATATGATGTCACATCTGGACATTAAATAGATGCATATAAATAAAATAATAGGTAAAGTAATTCGTCTAATTTTAAATATTCGTATACTAATGTATAGCAATAAATAGTATACCTTAACCGATACGTACATTACATGTATGTATTTATGTACCATTACGAGTTTATAAAATAATATGAATATGTTTAATAAAACGAAATATGAACATCATCTTTATTTAACTTTATTGCTACCATACGTAAAATTATTTTCTTTCTTGTAACATTTATAACATTTCACATTATCTAGAGTAAATTAATTTAAATTAAACATCACACATGCTTAGTAGACACATACCTACTATATGTTTATCATATAATTAAAATACACGTTATAAATCTTCATTCACATTTTTAATTAATACTATAATATGTGTTTAATATACCAATATATATTGGTATTTTTTGTAATTGAGAAAATTTCATTACTTGAGTAACATAATTCCATAATATCTCTTATTTGTTCAAACACTTCATGTGTTCTCTCAATGTTTGTAAAATATACTTATTATATATATTTTAACAAGTTTTAGATATCATTCTCACACTTCTCAATTTAACTGATCACACGATTCAGTAAAAAAACACTTTAAAAAATTAGAATTACATTCATCTGTGAAGTGTTTGAACTATGGTCCATCTCAATTTAACATTCATATTATTGTTCAAGTGATACCGGTAACGAAAATACTCATTAATTTAGCAAGAAAAAAGAAACTATCCAAACTCCCATTTTAACATACATGTATATTATGTTGAATCAATCCCAAAATACTAATCTTGCCATGACCAGAATACAATCCAAATTTTTATATAGTCATTGTAGAATCATATTCCAACTAAACATAATTTTACATATCTTAAATCAATACTCAACTAGAATAGATACAACCATTAGCTATTAGCTCATAAATCTTACATGAATAAAATTTTCGATATAAAGAGCTCAAACAAAAAAAAATCTTTAATATGAATCAGACTATTTGCGTGTTGGAGTTGGGTTTATATTTTATTATATGAGTTATAATAATCGAGAGATTATAGTTCTATATTATTTTATTATATGAGTTATAGTAATTGAGAGATTATAGTTCTATATATATGACATTGGTCTTATAAGGTATTTGACATCACTTTTAACTTAAAACGTTAAGGTAATGAGGTTATGGTCTTTCATTTTATATAATGTTTAACTTTGTATTTTCTATCCGATGTGAGATTTTGACTCAGACATTGGTCTTATATATATATAAGGTATTTGACACCACTTTTAACCCAAAACATCAAGACAATAAAGTTATGAGTTTATTTTTATCTTATATAGTGTTTAACTTTATTTTTTCTACCTAATATTTTGACTCACACATAACCTATCCTCGATATTACCCAAGTAACAACAACACTAACAAATTGTAATTATTTCTTAAACTTAGAAAGAGTTAAGGTAAAATGAGTTTTTAAGAGAAATAATAATTATTAAAAATAAAAATAACATGTATACTGTATTTATAAACATTTTTTTCTTTATTTATTGAAAAATATATCTTTAAATAAAATTCAAATCTTACATAAATATAAAAAATGTAATGTTATGTTAAAAGTTATTTTAGCAGACACTGCCAATCATTTTAAATTGAAACGTCTTTTTGAGAAAGTCGATTACTAGCGAATCAAATTAAAAATCGTAAATGTATTTTTTTTTGGTTCAATATAAATTTAAAGGCTGTGTTGATAATTGTTTTAAGAGTATTGAATAAAACAAAGCGCTATATGGGAACAACAATAACAATTTTAGGGCGTGTTGGATTGTATTTTTTTATTTATTTTTTAAATAAGATTGATCAATCAATAATTATTATACTAGCAATAGATGTGAATATCAACTTTAAACTAAATTGAGAAAATTAGTACTAATTACTTGCATCCATCTATTTTAAATTTTGCTTAGTAGAAGATACAAGGTAATAAAAAATGGCTTTGGAGGAAACAAAAACAAAAACAAAACAAAACAGTTTAAAATTTCATTATTAACTTCAGATGATTTTCAACAGAATGAACAAGACACACATATCATATAATTAATTAATGCAACTAATGTGGAGCAATGTTATTATAATATTAATATTATATTATATTACATTAAAATAAGTATTTTTGTGACTCAAAAGTCCAATCACCTCACCCTTTGAGTTGAGAGTGTCTACTGTTGGGAAGCCTCAGCCGCCGGTAACTCTTTATTGGGTGGGGCCCAGGCCCAATGGAGAGCCATTATGTACAAGCACGAAGCAGCTTAGTGGGCCCGCCCGCTATTATTGTAATTAACTGTGTAGCCAACTATTGGTGGGCTCGTGGGCCCCATGGGCCCACTTTGTTACTTGTCTTTAAACTGTGGTCAATCAAACTTAGATTTGGTCTCATCTTGACACGTAAAAACTGAAAAGGAGGAGGGGGACAGGGGAACCACAACTGCAGTAAGAAAAAAAAAATACGGTTTCGAAATCATCTTGTTGAACTGGCCCAATCACCATGCTCACATTGAAATCTCTATCTCACCAAAAGCCAAGAGGCCAATGATATTTTCAATTTAATAAATAAATATAATAAATTATTAAAATTTCATTTAAAAAGATTAATAATATTTTAAGAAAAAAAAACTTATGACCCTTCGTATCTATAGGATTATATCATAAACTAGGTGGCACCCAATAAAAGTTACTTCATTGTATTCAAAGTAAAATTAGAGATTTGGTCGACTTGGATCGAATAAATAAAAAAATATTGAATAAATAAAATTAGTAAAATGAATAATAGTAGTCGAATTTAAATAGTGAATTTCAATTTTGTAAGTATTCCACCTAATTCAAAAGTAAAGTTTCAATACCTATATATTTGTAAGTATATTGTAAATATTTGTATTAATTTTTAATAGAAAACTCTATAAAGTTATAGTTTATTATAAAAATGATTATTAAAATGACATAAGTGATTTTTTTATTTTATTTTAAAGATTTGGTATATTTATTCAAAATTAAAAAATATAGATTATTATTTTTAAATAATTAAGTTAACATGAACTTATCCAAATTAACCTATTATGCTATTCAAGATGTTGCTCCTAAATAGTAGGTTTAGTTTTGACCCTTACGAGGATATTAATGAATTTAGTTATTTTGTTTTGAATATTATATTTGTGTGGACAAATTTTATTTATTAATTATTGTATGGTTACTTAAAATTTGATATATTTACTTTTTTCACTTCACTGACTTCATCTTGTACGAAGTCAAAATTTTAGAAGCAGAAAATTATAGATTAACCACAATGTTGAATCAACTAGTAAAGAAAAAAAAAAAAAAGATACGTTTACGTTAGTTTGGATGTCAACTAAAAACTTGATTGCTAAAGCCTAAAGAAAAATATGATGCGACATGGTTCGATATTAATGTACTTACCCTTCTTAATCTTCATTAGTGATATCCTAATATAAATCATTAAAGATAAAAGATAAAACTAATACAAAGAAAAATAATTAAAAATTAATTTGGATACTTTAAAAAAATAAGATTCATAGTATTTGGGTTTGTTATTAATTATAAAATAAGGTGTTGATATTTTAATAAACAAGTAGTTGATTTTTGTTTTTTTGAATATATAAATAAGGGACACCTGATATTTATCCATTTTAATGAACAATGAAGTGTTGTTCTGTTTTTCTTCCACAAACATTATTTTTATTTATGATATTTAATTAGAAAGCTTGGAAGTTGTTGAACTTTTGGGTTAATTATTGTGTTGCTTTATGACCTTTATTTTGAATACATCCGCTCTAGGGCTATGATTATGTTATAAAATCAGCATGCCATAATAAGACTTAGCTATTGTCAAAAATCAAATTAATATTTGGTTAGTGTAAAGCATTAGGTTGGGTGTTCTCATTGCTTTGAGATTTTTTTTTTAATTCTTAGTCCCTTTGATTAATTACTTTGGACTAAAATCTATGATCGGTTCATAAAGAAATTTATTACAACTTACTTTTGTGCATTAATATACATTTGGTATTTATCATGACTTGCACCCAATTCAAAAAAATAAATAAAAAATAAAAAAAATTGTTTGATGATTAAAGTTTGCTCAACTAATGTATGATATTCAAAATGAGCCGAATTCTATGGTTCTCTAGTGCTTAATGGTATGGTTGGTGGTACAGAAATAGAGTGAAATAAAGATGAAAGGAAAACACACATACTATTTTTAGTTGTATAAAGATGAAAGGAAAAAATATGTATATGAAATATTAGAGATATCCTAGGTGAAAATGAAATGTGTTGTTTTTTTTTTGTCCTTTTGTTAGAGAAAGTAAGTACTCTTTTATTATCATAAAAATGGCATAAAACTCACTTGCAAGAATTTTTTTTTTTGTCTTTTTCAGTAAATAAATGAACAAATTAATTAAAATTTGAAGCTTTTCCTTATATCTTCTTTTGGCCAATAGTTTCCTTTTTAAAAAAAATGTTTCCCCCTAAATTATTTCCATAAGTACTTATGGATGTTTGGCTCTTTATGTTTATATGTTTTTTTTTTTAAAACTACTCTAAAACATTATTAGTTCTTAAAAAGGTAATGCTGTCGTGTTTTACTTATCTTTTACATGATAAAAATGTTAATTTTCAATAATATTCAAGAAATATAGCTTTATAGACTCTTCGAACACTTCAATAATTGAATATTAAATAATATATAATCATCCAAATCAATATAATATAACATTATATTATTGTTATATTTAATTTTTGAATTAATGATGATTTACATTCTCCAAATTTTACTTGAGATACGCACTTACTAGAATGAAAAAGATATTGTTTTAATACTAAAATCAGGTGTAATTGCTCTCATGTTTTTGTTAAGTTTACAAAGGAAGAAGTTTCACTGAGTAGTTTCACTGAGTAGATACAACACCAATAAGATGTGAGCTTAATCACATAAGACATTGACGCCACTCTCAACCAAAAACCTTAAGACAATGGGTTTATGAGTCTTTATTTTTATATAGTGTTCTACTTTCTCATCTCTAGCCATTGTTGGACTTAGATTCACACTTGAATTTCTAACAATCTTCCCTCAAGGGTGAGTCCCTTCTACCACATTGGTATACTCCCCCTCCAGCGGAAGCATTCCCAACCACGAGTACTCTTTTTCTACCTTTTCTATACCGTCATTCTTCTTAACGGAACACGCTTACCAGCAATCCTTGCCAAGAAGACTTTCGATACAAGGACCATACTGCACTTGTTTGAGCCAGTTTTAACTATCGACTATGATACCACTGTTGGATATTTCGAGAGAGGATCACCGGGGAGATTTAACACCAATGAGCATGAGCCCAACCCACATAAGGAATTGACATCACTCTTAACCCAAAACCTTAAGACAATGAGTTTATGGGTCTTTATCCTTATATAATGTTATACTTTCTCATTTTTAGCTAGTGTGGAACTTAGAATCACACTTGAATTCTTAACAATTTCTCCTCAAGGGTGAGTCCCTTCAACCACATTGGTACACTTCCCCTCCAGAGGAAGCAATTCCAACCACGAATACTCTTTTTCTGTCCTTTTCTGTACCACTGTTCTTCTTAACGGGACACACTTACCTGGAACCGTTGCATACCAAGACCTCGTCCCCCTCAGTCACGAGCTTTGAGGAATGCACTATCTGTCCTATGTTGGCCTCTGCCACTTCTACCGCCCTGTGCGCCAGTGCCTTCTAACGTGTCGTTCCTACTACGACTTGGCAAGACACTTTCACAAATGCAAAGGTTGTGGACATTACCAGCTGGTCAGTCGCTCCGTGTCGCACTTGCTCAAGGCGTACCTCCTTGGCTTGACCCCCAACATTGCTACCTCCTGACTCACCCTTAGAGTCACTGAAGCCAAGTTTAGTGTTAAGTACTGAACCTCCATCCCCTGATCTGAGAGGCCCAACCTCACCTTCTGATTCGTTGCCGACTTCCCCTCCTCGACCCTATCTTGGGACCACAACTCCCTCACCCTTTGACCCACTCTCCTCGCTAAGGTCTTCGCCTCCACTAAGCTCATCATCCCCACTAGCCTCTTCACTAGTGACTGTTGTTGAGGAGCTCTATGCACTGCTTCTTGTCTGCCTCTACTATAGGCATGTCAATAAAATTGGGGGCGCATCACCCTATCATCATTTCCCTGTTGTAGTTCACTATCCCCTCCCAAGTCGAGCTACTCGATGGCTTCAGAGACCAGCGCTATATTATGTTGAAGATCGTGTACACACTCGGCAAACCGCTCACGATCTTCTGAGGTGCTTGTGGCAACCCGTAATCCGAAAGTAACATTTAGAGTGTGCCAACCCGAGCCAATAGGGCTTTGCTGTGCATCTGTTGAGCCTTGGACCTCCGCGCTAAGATACGGTTCAGCGCCTTCGCTTTGTTCCTGTCTGGCCACTGGTTCGTGATTTCTTCCACAGAGTCATCTGGATAGTGCTCGGAATAGGTCTCCAACTTTAATCAGGTAGCTACGACAATCTCGCTCGGCGTTCCCCCTTTGAATCTCCATTCGAAAGCGCACAAGACCTTAGACACCGTGAGCGGGATGTTGTCCTTGTAGGCAAAGTCTAGGTAGACGAAGAGCAGCTCTGCGTACTTAGAGTTGTTCTTAAATGTGGTAATGAACTAGGAACTCAAACACAATTATAAACAACTCTAGAATATCGTGATGAATAATTATCACAATCTTTTTTGGTCCATTTGTCGGTGTTGGTACCGCGCCTCTACACCTTGTTGCCACGCTCGTAACCCTCTCTATGAGACTTGTGTGTCGTTCAGTTGGCTCAATTGAGATCCCCATGGTTGCCCTGACTCCATGTACCACGTGGAGATCGACCAGGTACACCTCGTTGAGGAATATTACGAATCGGCCACTTGGGAAACACTTGGAAACCTCTATTGAGAACTCACAGGCGTTAAAGGTCTCAATGACGACAGACTTGTAGAAGCTGAAAGCCTCAATAGCATATTTCTTTGGGAGGTCTATGCGACTCAACCTGTCGTCTATGTAGGCAAAGAGAAGAGCTGAGGTGCCCGATATCAGAGCATCGGGCACAATTTGTCTCTCCCGTGCCACATTCCTCCAACACTTAATCGTCGACGATAGTAGTGCGATTAGTATCACAGTCCAGTCATCTCCTTGCCGTTGAACCCCTCCATATTTGAGTGGGTGTTGCAATACCATCCATAGTACCCATCCAAGACCATGTAGATAAGGGCGCCCTCATTTATCAACATAGTAGAGTTGATCAGGTGTCCCCCATAGAGCTTCGCCCATATCTGGTGGCTAATGTCATACAAGCTGGGTGGCTTAGTTAGCTCGACAACCCTTGCCACCCTGACATCTATCTCCTGCCCTATCATATAGGAAGGGTGCTTCGTAGCCACCACTTCGACAACCTTTTCCATCCACGACTGCGCCTGCTGATCCGTTAGGTTTGTCGAGAAAATCGCCCTAGCCAGATCCTTGTGTCCCTCCACTTTCACAAACATCTTGATCACGTGCTCATCGTTGAACACCCTCTTGTTGGGCATGGGACACTCCTCGTCAAAGATCAAGCGAGTCAACATGTTGCGCTTGTGGCCCAAGTGCGACCTGTCCTCGACCTCTCTCAGTTTGTTGGCCCTTGGGCCAGAGTCCTTCTAGTTTCTTGGGTCGTATGGTGAGACGTCCAACATTGTCGTCGTCCCCTCCCAATCCAGGTACTCGACAATCGCAGTCGATGGAACTGCATGCATCTGAGGGTCAGCCAGCTATCGTAGCTCCGTATGTAGGAGCATAGGATTTGTGCCTTAAGCTCTACCTCAAACTCGACCATCATCGCTGGATCGACTTCGTTTCCATCCCCTATTTGCTTGATCCTGTCCATCATTGTAGTGGTCCGGGAAACGTCTGGTGCGAGGCATATCATTGTAGCAGGAGTTTTGGTCAAAAGCAGCAGCATGAGCTTTGGTCAAAAGCAGCAGCATGAGCTTTGGTCAAAAGCAACAGGAACTTTCGTGAAAAGCAGCAAGAGCAATGACATTGAAAGAAGGGAAGATGAGGATTGATAAGTTTGATGACAATGACTTCGGATTCTAGAAGATGCAAATAGAGGACTACCTGTATCAGAAGAAGTTGTATCTACCCTTAATAGGGCAGAAGCCAACTGACATGGCGCAACCATAATGAGATTTGTTAGATCGACAGACACTTAGTGTGATCCGATTGACATTAGCCAAGAATGTTGCGTTCAACATCATGAACGAGAACACAACCGTAGATTTGATGAAGGCGTTTTCAAATATGTATGAGAAGCCATCTGCAGCCAATAAAGTGTATTTGATTCGTTGGCTAGTCAACCTAAAAATGGGTGAAGGTAACTCAATTAATAATCATATTAGTGAATTTAATACAATTATTGCGCAATTGACATTAATGCAGATAACATTTGATGATGAGGTGAAAGCATTAATTTTTTTATCATCTCTTCCGGAAAGTTGGAGTGCAACTGTTATTGCAGTTAGTAATTTTGCAAGTAATAGCAAGTTGAAACTTGATAACATCCGTGACTTGATCATAAGCGAAGATGTTCGCAGGAAAAGTTCAGGAGAATCTTCCAATTCTAGTTACGGTTTAGCATTGAGTACTGAAACTAGAGGAAGAAGTAGCCAAAAAGGTCGTAATCAAGGCCGAGACAGATCAAAGTCTAAAGGGAAATCACAACCAAAATTCTGGAATGATATCACTTTTTGGAATTGTCAGAAAAGAGGTCAATTTACAAATCAATGTAGGACTCCAAGGAAGCACAACAACAAGAAGCAAGATGATGATCAATCAGGAAATGCAGCAACTGATGAAATTGAAGATGCACTATTATTTAGTTTAGATAGTTCTATTGACTCATGGATTATGGACTCAGGTGCGTCATTTCATACTACACATTCCTTAGAACTATTATCTAACTATATTACAGGAAAGTTTGGGAAGGTCTACCTTGCAGATGAAAAATCTTTTGATATTATAGGAAAATGTGATATTAACATCAGAACCTCTAATGGAAGTGTGTGGACTTTGAATAATGTCTGACATATTCCTACCTTAAAGAGAAACTTAATATCTACAGGAAAGTTGGATGATGAGGGGCATTACACCACCTTTGGAGATGGACATTGGAAGGTAATGAAAGGTAATATTGTTGTTGCTCGTGGAAAGAAGCAATGATCTCTTTACATGATTGCAGATGAGGATATGATATCAGTTGTAGAAGTTGGCAACAATTCATCTTTGTGGCCTCAAAGGCTTGGACATATGAATGAGAAAGGAATGAAGCTCATGGTCTCAAAAGGTAAAATACCGAACTTGAAGCATGTTGAAGTTGAACCTTGCGAACATTGTATCTTCGGAAAGCAGAAAAATATTTGCTTATCCAAAACAAGTAAGTCGTCTAAAATTGAAGGACTAGAACTAGTGTATACAAATGTTTGTGGGTCAATTATAATGAAACTCTCTCTATAGACCATTAGTTATTCCACATGATGTTGCTTGAATATGATTTATTGCAAGAACTTAGAAAACTAATACTCCAACATTCATATAAAAACCTAATATTTGATCGGAAAAAAATCTCCAACTCATCAACTAATAAATTGTAAGATCCAATTTTGAAACTAAATAAAATTAATCTTAAAATAAGAGAAAATTGAGACACAAAAAATCTTAAAACTAAAGAAAGAAAAAGAAAAGTTTGAGCCTAGCAAACTTTACAAACATAAACTAATTTCAAAATAAAATTTAACATAATATCAAATAAGAACAAATGGTTGTTATATATAACAATTTCAGATATTTCTAATAGATTTTACTATAAAATCTAACATGATATCGTTTTTTTAAAACAACAGAAAGAATAAAACCAATCACAAAAGTAGTTAAAATCAAAACTTTAATGGATTAAAATTGTAGAAACTACAATTTAATTCACCAATTAATTCGATATTAATTATTTTCAGTTTGAGCATTAAAATGATACGGGATTGAAAACATAAACGCACATTTAGAATGTTGACTAGACTTTTTCAACCTCTAATTTATTTTATCTTGTCGACCATCTCCACTCCAATGCATAAATTTTAGAAAAGTCTTAAAGTTAAGAGTTTGAGTATCAACAGAAAAAAAATCAATATTAATATAATATTTTAATGGTATTTTAGGTTACAAAAAATTACAATATAAATAAAGATTATAAAATTTTGCGTTATTAAAAAATTACGTGAACCAAAAAAAATCCATTTAAAATAGAATAAATTCCATATTTCTTATTGTTGAAAAAAGTTGTTGAAAAAAGTTTCGCCATGCTAAAATCCCACAAAAAATTTCAACTAACTTAAGTATGTCAATAATTTTACACAAATATTTTTCTAGAAATACACAAACATACCCCGACTAATATATTTTTTGTTAAGAACATTATCAAAGTTATTAAAAAATATTTTTTATTTTAAAATTCAAAAACCGTGAGCAGGAATGTGTTTATAAAATGTCTGTCTGCCAAAAGAAAAAATAAAATAAAATCACAAAAGCAGAATCATGACCCGACGTCCTTCATCATCATTTCACTCCTCTTATTTCTTCTTCTTTTAATTATAAATTTTAAAAAATAAAGAAAATGATTCCTTTCTAATTTGAGTAAGATTTTTATTTTATAACTTTAAATTACATTTATTAGCATTTGTGTTTAAAAAACAGTAAGTTCATCAATAAAATAAATTTGATCTAACTTATTATCGTGTAACAACAATTTATGAGATTATGTTTTAAGTAAATTTTATTACAATCATGACACATTAAGAGCCATTCTTTTTAATATATATATATATATATATATATATATATATATATATATATATATATATATATATATATATATATTAATTAGAGTATTTAAGTACAATATCTTTATAAGATGTGTGTGAGAGTTTATATAAAATTGAAAAATATTTTTTTATAATAAACCAAAATCTCCATAAATATATTTTATTATTCTTTTACAAAATCAAAATACTTCATACCTTATTTAGATATATCGAATATAATGTTATCCAAGTTAATCACCGGTTGATACAAAATTTTCTTTGTGTATTTTGGAAACAAAATCATTTTAACAGAATATTATAATACCATTTTAGTGACTGCGATGTTTAAAAGTGATTTATACTAATACTATTCTCATTGACGATTCACTACTTTATAAGTAAATATGTCTAAATATAACTAAGGTAATTAAAGACTTTTTTTATTGAAATTAATTTTACAAAATCAGGTTTTTTTGAACTTAAACTTCCAAACTCCAATTTAATATACACCCCATGTATGTCAATTTTTTTTATTTAACTTTTATTCCCACTTAAATATTTTCCATATTCATTGCCATACATATCCATATATAATGTTAAATTTTCTTTATTATCACCAGTGAAAACAAATGTTATATATGTTCAGTTTTTTTATGATAACAAAAGGAAATATAATTAAATTTTACAATTTTGTTATACATAGTTTTTATGTACTTTGTAGATAATTTTTTTATTATAAATAATAATTTTAATTTTAAATATAGTTAAATTTAAAAAAGTAATGAAATCGAAAAATAGTTAAATTTAAAAAAAATCATTTAAAGAGTAAAAATAATTTAAAACATGCTGCTGCTTGAAGGATAAAAAATAAATAAATTGTAAACTAAAAAAAAGGAAGAATTTATTTATATAACGGTATATGGTTAAATTAAAAAAATTCATTAAATAAAAAAATAGTTAAATTTTAAAAAACAGTCTCACAAATAATTTTGATAAAAAATAAAATTAATATTTAAATGATAGAATAGGAAGCCCGGATTCTAAAAAAATTCTGATATAAGTAACAGACTGTTCCCTAAAATGATATTAAGAAACATATTGCCACGTGTATAAGATAAAGTGTGAGAAGAAGAAAGTAACATAATAAATTTTGAAAAACGTGAGATTTGAAGTGTGATGCTTCAAAACTTTGGTAGATAATGAAGCCTATTTTGTTGGGTAACTATAACAGAACCATTCTCATTTCAGCAACGCAAATACTAATTATAGAAAAGGTTCTTCGTACAACATAATAACCATACAATTTGGAGAATTTTAAGGATTAAAAAACACGTAATTTATAAGAGACTCGTCGCATAAAAATATGAAACTAAAAAATATTCCTATAATTGTATAGATTATCTTATCTTACTGCTCGGTTCTTCTGCCAAATGGAAAACCTATGAAATTTTGTAACATTCAATGAACAGACATTCTTTTGTTCTATGGTATGGTGAATGATTCATGTTTTCAATTCGCGATTAGATGTGAATATTATACGATTATCCACGAATTATATTAACCTTTTAAAAACATGTACCGGACACTAAGTTCGAATAGTTGTTCAGGACTTTTCTTTTCTCTTTTTCAAGTCAATTATTTTCAGAATATGCATTTTAATATTTAAACTTTAGCTAGGTAAAATCAACATCGTATACTTCAAAAATCACTGGAGTCCCACTTGCAAGAATCTTATTATAAAGCATTTTATTTAAACAACACTAATAATAAGAGATTATTGGTGTGGTTTTCGTGGTGTCCGAAAGAGCCATCAACTAGTAATTTCGTCAAAGCATGCAAATAAATAACTCATAAAGCACCATATCAATTAAACCAAACAAAGAAAAAAATAAATAAATAAAAAATATCTCATGATGGAAATAGAATGATTCAAATATGAAGATTGATGGTTGGATTCAGCAGCCAAATTTTATGAACGTGTCTCTTTTACACAAACCCATCATTGTATATAGATAATATCAAAATCTCTTTAAATAATTATCAAAATTTATATACCAAATTACAATATAATCCTTGCTTCGCTGATCTGCTTCTCATTCACTAGTTTTGACACTTAATTTTTTTTTTTATACTTTTCATGATAATTACAAATTAAATTCTGCCAAATACGACATAAAGAATCGCCGTTTCAGGTGGTAGTAGAATAAGACTACAACTCTACACTCTTCCAAAGATCCAACGAGTACGACAAAATTTCAAACTCCAACAACGAGAGGGGCACATTCGGAATTTCAACTTTCACACTGCATCAATGGGCAAACACGACACAATTACCAAACTGTCCCTGAGATTTTTAGTAAGGCCACTTCATGAACTCGTCGAGATCGAATTCATCGAACGCCTCTTCCTCCTCCTTTCCGGGATGACACGTAAGCGCGACGTCAACGTCCGCCAGACTTAACGGCGCGTCGATGTGGAACCCGAGCGCGTCCACGTCGCCGTAATGGAAACTGTCGAACGGCGTCGAGTCGCAGTCGTAGGTCAAAACGGACGTCGGCGAGGCCACCAAGTCGGAGTACGACGCGCCGCCGTCGGTGCTGAGGCTGTCGATGGTGGCGAAAGGAGACTCCGCCGCTGGAGGCGGCGTTGTGAGGGGGAAATTGGTGACGGCGTTGGGGCCCTTGAGTTTGACGGCGGCTTTGTCGTACTCTGTGGCGGCTTCCTCCGCCGTGTCGAAGGTTCCGAGCCAGAGGCGTTTCCGACGGGTCGGGTCGCGGATCTCCGCGGCCCATCGCCCCCACGGCCGCTGACGGACGCCGCGGAACTTGCTGCGGCGGCGGGCCGCTTCGGAGGGTGGTGGGGGTTTTTTGGGTCTTCTGCACTTTGAGACTTGTTCGGAGGAACAGGTGGAAGCAGAAGCTAAACCAGAAGAATAGGAAGAAGAAGAAAGGGAGTTGTCCGGGAGAGGAAGGTGCATGCTGATTTGGGTAATTTCCCTCTTGAGTTTCCTCGTTGTTGGGTTGTTTTGTCGTTGTTCGTCGTCGGAGTCAGAATCAGTGGCGTCGTGGTCGGTGACTATGATCCGAAGGAGCCTCCTTTGGGTTTTGTTCTTGGTTTTGCAGGGTGGGTTATCATCAAAATTGGAATTTGGGGTGGCGGGGTTGATGGGGTGGGGATTGAGCGTTGAGTGTACGGACATATCTAAAGGATTGAGAAACAGAGATGGAAGAGAGTGAGGAATTGAAGGGTGAAGAGTGTGTTGGTGTGTCAAGGTTGTTTATTTTTGAGTGAGTGTGAGAGTAAGGGGTGGAAGAGGGAAAGTTGTGGTGTGGTGGTGGAGTGCATGAAGGGTGGGTTTAAAGGGCGAGAGAATTTAGAGGGTATGGGGGAAAAGTGGACAAGTAGATGTATATGCTGGGGGAATTGAGACGTTTGAGAACTTTTGGTGTTGGTGATGCAGAAAGAAACCGAGATGTTTATGGGTAACAACTAACAAACTTTTGCTTTTCTTCTAGAGATATATTCCAGGAGAGAGAGAGAGAGAAGAGAATATGGCAAACCTTGGATGCGCTTCAAATGAAATCTCACTCCGCTTTTGGTGGAAGGATCTAACACACACGGGGTAAGCGTGAGTGAGTGAGTGAAGAAGATAGTGAACAACAAGGTTCAAGAATTGAAGGCCGAACCTTCAATCCTTGGTGATCACAGGTGAGGTTTTGGCGGGAAGGCAGAGGAAAGATGTGTTTACGGTAACCGGAGCGAAGAGAGAGAGAGAGAGAGAGTGGAAGGTTGGAGAAAACGGAGAAGAAAACGAGATAAAAGGGTATAGGGTAAAGGGTATTTATAGTGCACGGGGTAGTAGTGTTTCTCCAAGGGTGAGGGTGTGAAAAACATTTTTCTCGTGAGAGTGGGGTTTTGGATTGAAGAGGGGTATTGAGTTGGAGTGAGGTAAGGAGTGTGTGAGTGTGTGAGTAGAGGGTGGTGAGCTGCGAGTGTGCGTGTGTTTGTGTGAATGTGTCCTTGTCGGGAGTAGAAAAATCATAGGTTCCATGTTCCAGCTGCCAGTGGTGACGTGTCTCAACCCATGTTTCCCTTCCTTCTATGATGTCCGTTTCCCCAACTAAAATCCCACTCTTACTCTTCTACTCCATCAAAATCCCACTCACTACTAACATATTCCTACTCCCACTCCCCCCAAATTAACCCTTTCACCTTTCTTACTCTTGAAAATTCATCATCATCATCGTCATCTCCTTTTAAACCCTACCTAATTTTTCATTTTGTTCTTTTACTTCCAGCGGGCCTTATGTGCACAAGGGCGTGCTTCCTAATGGGGCATGTGTGACTCTGCCTCATGTGAACTTTTATTTATGACTTTTCAACCTTTTTCACTATCCCAATATACGGTTTCATATACAGTGAAGGGGTTAGAGAAGGAGGGTCCAACCAAAACTCTCCCAACTTTACACGTTGGTCAAGCTTAGCTCCCTCGCACCCGCCAAACGCAATTAACGAGCCCCGACTTTGAAACTTTTTCCCCACCGTTGAACTTGGTGTGTGAATCTGTGTGGCTTCCTAGTTTTTGCCGACGCGGTCCAATAACCTACGACCATAATGCAACAAAAACACCAAAATATAAAAGTGCGGTCGAACCTCATCACCTCATCACTAACATAAACTAACATACGCAGATAATTGTGTTTCTTAAAAATCTCGACAAGAGTTTGTTTAATCATGCAATTGATTAGGTTAAATCCAAAAATGGTGATCTGAATATTGAACATGTATGTGTTGTTTATTTCTTCGTTCTTGTGCCCAATTTCACTGTCTTGTTTATTTGATGAAAAGTTATTATGATTTAGCAAGGACGGTATTGGGCTGGGTTAGTCCAACTCATGATGAGGCTGTAACAGAGTCTTTTCAGTACAAACCTCTGCAGCATTTGTCTGGGCAGAGGTTTCAGGACACTGCTCCGCTGGAAGCATTAGTTATCTGCAACAAAAAGGTCGAAATATCATCATGCACCGATTGCATTTCACCAACCAAACCAAATTGGTGTGGTGCCCCAAAAACCCTTGTTTTTCCTATTTTTTACCTCAAACCGCAATCACTTACCGCAATTGTATTTCGAACTAGGAATCTACTAATGGAGAAGCTCTTACTGTTTAAATCATTTCAGTGAAAACCATCCGTGCACACTAAAATAATGCAAATTCATACCTAGAGAAAAATGGAAATGTAAGAAACAAATTATGGTGATTTTAAGTTCCTCACAAATGACATGGACTGTGTACTTTTCAAAGTATAAACAAGGATTTGCATGATTAGGGTTAAACCAGGGTTTACGTACTTTAAACGGATCACTAAATATGCTATTAACCATTTCAATACACAGAGCTAAAATATGGGCATGAACATACTCAACAAAACTTACGTAACAAAGCTTTGTTTTCTTTTTACCAACTTTGTAACTAAGACGGGTGGAAATAATTTGGTCGTTTTCATTAATAATTACTTTATTTTATGTCTGACATACTGAACAAAAATATATGTTTTGATAGCATAAATAAACTAAAATAAAACAAAATACAAAGCTGGGAAGACCATGACACACCCATGTCTCCCCTCGCCCTATCTGACAACCTCTGCGTTGTTCGAAGGGCAAACAAACGATTGATTCTCAATCGTCAGAGACGTGTGTCTTGCTGCCTCTTCTTCTTCCTTTTTTAATTCCAACTATCATAATCAGACATGGACCCTTCTTTTAAGATCAATTGTCGCTTTTAAATGGCGTTTCATGCACAAATTATTTGCTCAAATTTCAAAGCCAGACCTTATTATCTATTACATGTTATGAATATATACTGTAAAAACAATAATACATATTAAATATTTCAATCTGCTTAAAAAAGCAAGAGTTCAACAAATTTTTAATATATTAGATAGATATCTTCATTTACCATCACCCATTCTAAATTTCTTATGGGTGTGGTATGAAAAAAATTCAATTTTAAACTGTGAACATCACAACGAAGTTAGTTCTTCCTAGTATACGCGTAATGGACATGTAATTTCCATGAATTTGAGGAAATCAATTACCTTGAGTTGGATCAGTAAGTAATAGTTCAACGAGTTGAATGTTTTAGTCAAATCAGAACGACTCTGCATTTGCTTTATTAAAATTAAACTGAATTAACTAAAAAAAACAGCATTATCTTGAATGAAAACAGAGTTAATCTGTTTCTTAGTTTTTACTTATTAAAACCAACTATTTTGACGGAATTGAATTAGTCTGCTAAAAAACAGGCTTCGAAATAAGATGGGTTACCAAGAAAAATTCAAAATAGTTTGAAGAGTTAAATATTTTGTTTGAACTGTCAATCAGATTAGAGTGTATTTAGAGTTCAGTTGCAACAACCAAAACCCATTTTAATTTTTGGTTTCTACTAAATCTCAGGTCAAAAAACTAACTTTAGATAATTACTTTTTTTAACTTGGTTCCGAAACTAAAATTCAAACCCCTCTTAATTTAGATATTAGATGAGATTTAACAGTTGTGTTTATCTATTTTATTAACTTGAATGATACACGTAAGGATGTTAATTAAAAAGGTTTAGTTAGGGTTTGGCTTGAAGAAGAAGCAAAGGCAAACAAGGGTGCTGGATAGTTAAACACGTGTGGTGTTACCCTTCCTGGAGAGAAAAAAACATTTGACAAAAAAAGAGTGACCCCGCAATTTGCTTGTCAACCAAGTCAAGAGTCTTTTTTGATCACTTTTTTTTGCTAACTTTTCTTCTAAGTCTTTCAATTTTGTATTAACCACTCACTTCAAAATTGTAGCAGCTTCTTATTCTTACGATCTCACCACAAACGTGTCACACTCTGCTGTGCACTTTCCATGCACCACAATTTTAAATCACAGGTCAACCTGACCCTTCAACTGTATTCAGATATCTGCCTAATTTCACTGCACGATTTGGCAAAGGGAACACAGAAAATTAATCATGATTCAGCGGTTTTTTTGAATTGGAATGACATGAATTAGAAAAGTGGGAAGAATACAAGTGAAGAGTTTTTGTTCCTCTGCAGCATCGCATCACATCACAGCAACATGGAAGTGAAAAAGAAAAATCTTCAGAGCCTTTATAATTGAACATATCCATACCATGCCTTTCGTTTTCCGAGTATGAAGCGCACAATAAACACGCCCCAAGTGATTCAACTTTCCTTTTGTTTACACCAAAGGACAAATATTTTCCACATTATTGTCACAATTTTGAGGTTGGACAGTCTCCATCAAAATAATGTTCAAACACAGACCTTACTAAATATCAATGCCTTCTTGTCTGCAACATCAACTTCCACCATAACAAACTAATATCTAACCAAGATTTTAGTGAATAAAATGAGTTTTTTTGTCTACCCCTAATGCATCACACATGTTTCGGAAGAAAAAACTGAAAATTAAGAAAAAAAAAAATTAAAACTGCATTAAAGTCTATGCTCTATATAGACTATATGCTCACATCATAATTTCATTTTTCTCTTGAAAAGTGTGCCTAACTTGTAATTATTGTATTACTGTTACTTGTTTGGAATATCAACTCAACCAGCCGAAAAGTTTGCAAAACACTACATTCTTCAGTCCACAGAAATTGGTAATAGTAAGAGAAAGTATTCAAATTCATTTGAAAATATTTGTTCCGGTATCATCAATTGTCCTGCGAATCGTGATGCTTTGACTATTATGTGTAGTGGTGAGCAATCGATCCAGTAATTGGTATTAGAGTAAAAATCACTTGGCCTATTATGTTTAGTGGTGAATGTTTAATCCAACAATTGGTATTACAGTCAAAGTTACGAACTCGATTGACAATAATTAAGGGAGAGATTGTTGCGAGTTGTACACATATCCTATAGCGGATGCTAGGTGGGTTGAATCACGATCAAAGTAGCATTATTGCAAGTAATTAAATAGACTGAGTCACAATCAAATTTGAACTGTTACGCTCTGAAGTAGCTTTTCACTTAAGTGACAAGGACTCGACAATATTTTGTTCTTTTACACAAATTATGACTTTGCTACTTCATTTTAACAGCTAACACACCACTGTGATCATCATCCCATGGCATAATTCTGTCTTGTGCATGTGTGAAATTTCAGGTACAGGTGGATGATTCTTGTTGGATCCTTCAAAATTCAGCCATTTGACTAAAGGGCCTGACAATAATGGAATTAGTTTCCAAATATTCAAAATTTCTTCAGTATACAATCAGCAGTTCAAGTCAACAGTTCAGAAGTTGAAAACTTTGCACAGAAAATGAAAATCTGTCACGCATATCTTAATAGACAGTTTTTACACATCAAATAACCTCTGTTCATTTACTTATAAGCTACCATTACACATCAAATCTGTCACGCTTTGAAATATTTACTTTTAGCAGTAGCAAGCAATTACTGAACACAACTTATACTAAATTCCAATACTCACACATGCAGTAATTTAGGTTATTACAGACACGGTGATTCAGAAAATTCATCTAGTTTCCATCTCAAAGTTGAATACAACTACAACTTTATGCAAAAACTAATAAATATAAAAATGAACAAGCAAGGTAAAATCAAACCTTGGAAATGGTTAGTGTTGGGCTCCATTGTTCCTTGAGAATGTGCCATTGCTGTTGATGCTTGGTTGGAACACCTAAGTCCTAAAGACAACCTGCACTTTTTAAGAATGTCAGTGTCATCACATCTAAATAGGCTATGTTTGGCTCAGTTTAGCTCACTTCAAAGATCAAGTATATAGAGCAGAAGCTGTTTGATTATTTTTGCTGTGTTTAGCTTGAAAAAGATAAATCCAGAGAGATCAGAAATTAAGCAATGCGTGAAAGAAGAAAGATAAATTCAGAACACCTCAAATCTTAGCCAATACAACGCATTATACCCCTAAGTTTACCTTTCCAAGTACAAATTAGATAGAAGATTAGAGTGAAAATTTCTCTTCCACATGAAAGAGTATATCATTCAAGTATAAAATTCTTACAGAAATTTATTTTGAAGAAAAAACCTTTCCTACAGAAACAATTGAAACAATTGTGCAATGCTACTACAGTACTGAAACAAATCATATAGTAATAATAACAGACTATATTTTTTACATTTTAATGAAATATATTGAAACCATTTATTTAAGATCCTTATCATAAAGTATTTCTAAGCTTTTCCTCTCGACAAAGACATTGTTGTGCTGTTTGATCCATGTAGTAGAGCACAATGACAAAAAAACTTGCTATTTTTTAAACAACCTATTCATGCCAACTCATTTTGCAACGTGCGTGTTTATGCTGGATTTAGAAATAGAAGTGGGTATGGTCTGTAATTTTAAGAAAGCCCAAACAATTCCAAACCAAACCATTTTTTTTATGAAGTGGTTTGTATTTGTGTGAACCAAAGGGTTTTAGGTTCAAAAGTGGGCTTTTATTTCCTACATTTCCATAATTTCTATCTGCTTACTATAATTTTTTATAAGATTAAATATATTTGTTTAAAAAAAATTATATTTATTTATTTTCAAAGTTTTAGAATCAAATTATATTAAAGCTCGAAATAAAAGCACTTTCAATTTCACGATTAAAATTTAGAGACGTACATATTTAATTCTTTATAAAATGATATTTTATCCTTTGTAGAAGTAACTTCCACAAAGAATACATGTTCTATCAATCTTTAGGAACAAGCATTCCAAAATTTCCAGAACATGATTTTTAAGACAATTTTTTCAAAAAGATTCTGTTTCCAAAACAAGTTCTTCTGTCCCATATCGTGTAAAGAGTATATATATACTCGTACTCATACCCACTCCCATACTCGTAAACATAATATTATCAAATATTTAAGATTAAGAGGAGAGTTGTTATTTCAATATCAAATATTTAGAAAAAAATTATAATTGTATACATTTCAAACTAGAATACAAAATAAAATAATATTAATGAAACCTAGTTAATAAAATTTAAAAATATTTTTTATAAATATAAAAGGAAAACAAATACTCAAATTAAAATGTATTTTAAATGTCTGGTTCAATGTTTTAAATTATAATATACTAATAAAAGTTATAATACATCACTTATCAAAATCAGACAAAGAATAAATATTAAATTAATAATAATATAATTTAAACATTGATTTTGTTTCTTTTTAACTTTAATATGTGTTGAATGGTGATAAAAAATCCATGGCAATTACATGTATGATAATGAGTTAGAAAATAAAAAATACAACAAATAAAAATAATGACAAAATTGAATCAAAAGGACATGTGTGAGAACTAAATTGAAACAAATAGACATAGGTAAGGATTAAATCGAAACAAATATACATCTGTAGGGACTAAATTGAAATTAAGAAAATGACACTTGGTAGTGACACTGACACGTGACAGTACCTTGTCACGTGACACCTGACAGAGCCATATGTCACGCTAAGGATCTGACATGTGGCAAAAAAAAAACGAGATCGACATGTGACTAGGGATGTCAAAAATATATGTATCCGCAGATATCCGCGGATAAAACCCGCAATGAGTAAGAAACAGATATTAAAAATGGATACCCGCTACTCGCGGGTATGGATATTTTTGATACCCGCATGTTGATGGGACGGGTACGGGTATCATAGTATCCGTATCCGTGGATACCCGTAACCGCTAAACTTTAATTCACAAAAATAAAATACCCTTATATATATATATATATATATATATATATATAT
>Ga0214543_1000147_pt1 | contig 98382 bp, 64 predicted proteins | sample CNSS2metaG_FD_160094 | JGI IMG/M metagenome (GOLD analysis project Ga0214543, IMG submission 160094) | Root nodule microbial communities from cowpea collected in UCLA plant growth center, Los Angeles, California, USA - CNSS2 | ecosystem: Host-associated > Plants > Roots > Nodule | place: USA...
ATATATATATATATATATATATATATATATATATATATATATATATATATATATATATATATATATATATATATATATATCCGATAAACACTCTTCTAATTTTTATGCACTATTTAAATTACATTCATTGTGCTTGTCTACGGCTTCCTTTACATGGTTATCTTAAGATTAATATCACTCAAACTTATATCTTGATTTTACTTTAATTCTAATTCTATTTTAATCATAACAACACTTTTTTAATTTATTCAATTATAAAAGTCTCTTATCTATTTAATTTAATTATATTTGACAGAATAATGTCATAAAACAACAACAATTTTAACATACTTCTGTTTCTTAAATTTTATTAAAATTAAAAAAAAATTGTTACATTTATGGAAACTTGTAGGTTATCCTATAGATTTATATTGATTACAGATCCGACTTTAGGTGATGCTGTGAAGTGATTAAATGAAAAACAAATAAAACATCACTAGATTCTACCTTGTACTTGTAGAAGAAAACCATGTTGTTTATGACTAAAACTGCAATCAAAAGCAAGACCAGACAAAAGTACAAAATTATCGGCATAAATTTTTTTAAGATATTTGCAAGTAGAAATGAGATCATAAAACATTGTTTATCAGCATCACATGCAGTGTAATTTTTAATTTCGAGACTTCAGTTACCATATAGGGGATAACTTTTAATGGGATAAATATCGAAACTCAAAAGATAATTGCATTAAAACAATTAGGCTTCCTAAACAAAAACGAATAATTTCTCAAATTAATTTACTAAAAATCTTACATCAACCAAAAAGCTCAACCCTCAGTTTGTTCCCTCAACCTCCGGATGGTGCTCCTCACAGTGACAGCACTCGCAGTACTGTGAAAATAGTAAAGAACAAAATCAGAAGCTATCTCAAAGGAGGAAATGATTGAGTAGAAAGAAAGCACAGAAAGAACATTACTTCAAAGTGTAGGCACCACCAGCTTTTACTTTACCGCAGTCTTTGCATCCCCATATTCCCACAGCCTTTCTTTTCACAGCATACTGCAACAAATAACTTCATTATCAGAAGATAAAAATATACATAAAAAATTATGTTTCACTTAACCTACTAAAAAACCATGCTTGGATTTTCATGTGAATTCAGCATTAAGAGAACATGGAGATGGTGTACCTTTCCACAAAATTCACAAAAGAATTTGCTATGCTGACTCACTTCCATCTTCTTAATCTGCTTCCGCAGACTAGCACCATAACGGGTACCTAACATTAACCCAATGAAATAGCTTCTTATAAATTTAACATGCCAGAGCTAATTTGTTACCAAAATTCATGTTTAATGGCCTATACTTAAATCCAAATCTCTTGTAGTGAGGTTTATAGATAATGGTGAGGGAAATGAAGTGAAATAAAATAGAACATGATTACCATTTCATTGTTTAGATATTGTAATGATGGAAGAAAGGAAACAGACATTCGTTTCACCAAAATTACCAAATTACAACGAAAGAAAACAGAGATATATTGGATAGAATAGAACGTGGTTCACATTCGATCCATTATTCAAACAATCTAGTAATTGCAGAGTTGCACTACACAGGGTGCCTAACATAAGAAACAATGACTGGTAACCTAACCCAACAGAAGTATCTGTAGTGTCTTCTCAAATTGCATATTCAATGATCTACACTGAAATCCAAATTCTTGCAGTTATGGTGAGTGAAATGAGTTTATACACTAATAGAACAAAAATTACCTTATAATGTTATGACACATTTATGATAGAACCACCAGAAAAATTATAAAAAAAGACTACCAGAGAAGAAAATAGACAAGGAGAGAAGAATCGATTCCATCCCATATACCCAAATTGAAGTAAAGATAACAAAGATAGTGATCAGAATAAAATTCATTACCATAGCAACAAATTCTTATCTCCCTAAGTGATGGAATAAAATGCATTGCATTTCGTTTAAACAACTGAAGTAATCAAACGTCACATTATTCCACTCCATTATAACCATACCCATTCATCAAAGCATAAAACACTTAATATATAGTGTCCGGAAATTTTATCAAAATTACTCAACTATGATCCTATCCTACCACCGCCTATGCAAAATGCACTTCAAATGGCAATTACTTTAGCAACACTGTCCCAAGTATACATTCAAATAATTACATATACACGGTGTTAGTACCTACACAAATTTGATGAATCCAACACTGTACCATTATTATTGCGAGATGAAATTACCCTTGTTTAGCTTAATTATTGTTTAATAGAAATGTGATTTGGAGATATGACATAATTGATTATAAAACTTACCATATTTTCCGACAATGCCTGCCTTCTTCGTTCTCTTAGTCTGCATCAAGGGAGGAAGGGTGAGGCAGAGAAAAGTGAAACGTTCATCTTATGAAGTCAGAGTTAAAAACTGATACAGAATTCAAATTTTTCTTACAAAGGTTGCCTGAAAAAAAAAAAAGTTACACTAAGAATAAGAAGCATACCATTGTCTCTGAGTCGAAGGAGAAGGAGATGCGGCTCTGCTCGGTTAGTTAAACAAGACAATCCACAACAATCTCACAATCCCTAATCTTTACCTTTCTTTTCACTTTTCTAAAACTAAAATTCTTATAAAACATATGCACATGTAAAATCAGAATTTCGTTGTAGTCTAGTTGGTTAGGATACTCGGCTCTCACCCGAGAGACCCGGGTTCAAGTCCCGGCAACGGAATAATTTTTTCGTTTTTTTGTATGTAATATTATGATAGCACTGACAAATAATTTACCTTCTCTCGTCTACTCATAAACATTGAAAAAAGAATTGCTTGGGCTTTTTCTACTACCAAATCATCATTTACTATTATTTTTTATTTTTTTTTCAATTTAAATTATTTTTACATCGAATATCTCTTTTTATAATTTATTATTATTATATATATATATATATATATATGTGTGTGTGTGTGTGATGAAATGAAATACAATACAATGTTAAATGTTTTCTTGATTTGAACTGAAAAAAAAAGACAATTTTATCATTCTTATTAAAGGAGATATTTTATTTTTGACTAGTTAATAATCATCTTACTAAAAACATATTATATTATTAAAAAAATTACTGATAAAAAAATTTATCGATAAAATACAGTAAACATTCATTTAAGTTTTCATTTATTTAAATTTGTATCCCGTATAAATTCGCATTTGAAAAGAGAAAATTTTCAGATCAATAATTTTGTGACTTTATTTTCAGAAAAAATCCATAAAGTCATTTAATGATTGTTTTTTATTCATTCATATGTAATTGTCGATTAACCATTCTATAAAATGAGACTAAAGATAAAGAAGACACTATTAGCTTGATTTATTTAACTGATGATAAATAAGGAAAAACTTTCAACTCACTCACATTGACGTCAATGTTTATAACACTTTCTAATGAGTTGAAGATAACATTGTGTTGGTCAACTTCAACTTCAACTTCGTCCAGACCAATGACTTATATTTTATATTCTGTTACATTTTATTATATATAGAGAGAATATGAATAAAATAAAATAACACTCATAGTATCTACCATATCTCTCATATTTTCACAATCCCTAAAAATTCTCAGTACTCACAATATTTCATATTATAATTATATGACCCGTAATATTTTATAATATAATATAACTTCTAAAATTTCATAAATTTACATCCCAATTAAGTTCATATCAAATATTTCAAGATTGAAACAGTTTTTGGTAATAAGTCTTTTGATAGTTCAAAATTTTTAATATACACACATTTTTGTCGATAGATTTAGTAAAAAAATAATGTCAGAGTTCTCGTTCTAACTTCAACCATGTCACAATAAAATTAGTTGATAATCTAGTAATGATTTTTTTAATTGATTAATAATTGATCTTCTTAAAACTTCATCGATAAATCCGTTATAAATTAATTTTTTAAAATTTTTCGATAATTGTATTTTAAAGAATTCGTCAATAATTTTGTGATTAAATCCTTTAATAAAATGGCTGTTAATTTTATGGTCAAACTTAACTAAATTTTTATTGTAAATTAAATGAAATGAAAAAAGAAGAATGTGAAGACAAAGAGAGAAAGAAGAAATAACAATGACCACAACAACAATACTAGTTGTGACAATATTAATAAAAGAGGAAGAGGAAGAGAAAAAAATGACAAAGTAAGAAGAAAAAGAAGATCAGTATTTATTAAAAAATCAATCAAAATTATTAATGAATATTTATCAAAATTATTTTTATCATCGATAATTATAATTATCAACAAATTTTATTGACAATTATTTTACTTCTAAATTTTTTATTATCAATAAATCATAAATAAATTTATTTTACGGATAAATTGTTATGATTATCGACTAACTTTCGTGTTGGTAATATTTATTTTTTAATAAATATATTATTTTTGAATTAGAAATAGTTTATTATGAAAAGGAAAAGAAAAGAAAGTGATGAATGTGAATGCCTCGCCTCTTCGGCCACTTGCTTTATAGTTTGAACGTGTTCTTAGTTTCCAAACATGTCTGCAAGACTAAGTCACGGCATGGTCATCTTTAGATAACGCAGCGTTGAGTGGCAACAAATGTAATTTTACAGTGATTATTTGACTAATATTTAAAGTATTTTTTAATACTTCATCACTAAATTTTTTACATTTGTGTGAATTTTATTTTCAACTTTCAACTACCTAAACTTTATTATATGATATATTTCTTTTAATTGTACATAAAATTATAATATTATTATGGTGTAGTGGTTAATATGGGGTGATTTTTAGTCTAAAATGGAATGTGTATTCAATTAAAATTAGATAAAAAAAGAATTAAAATATCGATCGAAAAAATGCGTGGTTTCTTCTTTAACGAATAAAGATGTATACTCACTCACTCTCTTCTTCTTCTTCTTCTTTTTTCATTTGTTCATAATGATAAAGTGATTATTATCGTTCTCTCTATAAATTTGCTGGTTGTTGAAGACGCCAGAGTCTCTTCCAAGTTTGAAAGTCTCAGTGCAGTCAATTCAACTCTTCTTATAAAATAATAATAATAATAATTATTATTATATTATATTTTATAGACGTGTATCCACTTCACATAGTCTCCACTTCAATCTTTATCACTATGATTATTTTTTTTTGCAGTTTTTTTTTTTTAAATTCAGACTAATGAAACTCATTTTCTATTCCTATCTTTCACTCAAATTTCATATAAACAGAATTGATGTAGCTTTACTAAGCCTTTTATTTTTATTGTTGTTTTTTTACAAAGATTCATCAAAATAAAGGAACAACTACTTTTTGGTTGATAAAATCTAATGTTTCATTCATTCATTCACACATCTTTATCATCACCAAATCAAAAAGATTTTTTAATTTTTTTTGTGTGTTTTAAGAGTTTTAACTTTGTTGGTGTATAATTTTCTTAATTTTATTTTGGTTATTGGAAAAAGTATGGACGAACAAGTGGGTAGTGTCTATATTTTCACTAGAAAATTTAATAATTCATCTTTAACATAAGTTTCTTTCTTTTCATCACTCTTCATCTTTGACAAATTTGACTGAAAATATACTCCAAACAAAATTGCAATCAACTTTATTTTACTTTGACCATGAATTGGACTAAAGATGTCCCATAACATAATCATCAAATCAAAGATTTCCTTTTTAACTGTTAATCTTGTGTTTTTCTGTATTAGACGCGGATTTTCACGCGGTTTTCCTCTTAATTCCCCTGTTTCTTATTCTTCAATTTCCTTCGCTACACGGAACAAACCCGTTTCCATTTCATTAGTTTTCGCATTTTTGAAACATAACTTGCTTCATTTGTTTTCATTGTCTCTTGAACCCTCTCTGTCTTTCTATACTCTGTTTTTCTGAGAAATATAGAAACTTGGATGTTTAGAAAATGAACTGTTTCTTCTTCAAAAAGAAATCAAAATCCCACCCAGAACTCCCAAAGGGACGAAAGAAGAAAAGCCAGGTTGTGAATGGAGCACCAAAGTCCCCAAGCTCGGTACCATCGCCGAGGAGCATAACAGAATTGTTCAAGGAGAAGGAGCGGAGTTTCAGAATTTTCAGTTTAAAAGAGCTTGTAGATGCAACAAATGGTTTCAATAGGATGCTGAAGATCGGAGAAGGTGGGTTTGGAAAAGTATACAGAGGAACCATTAATCCTCACCCTAAAGATGGAGCTGCTCCAATTGTAGTCGCAATAAAAAAACTTAACGCGCATGGCTTACAGGTATATACACACCCTTCTTCAGATTCCGAAAAAACTAAATGAGAAAACTTGTATTAATCATGGGCGAGTTAATTTTTGATGCGAGAAAAAACTTCTTTTCATGGCTGTTAGGAACTGCTTTCAATGGAAAACGAGTTTCACAGAGTCTCAGTCAATTATGTCATGCTGTCTCTGAATTATGTCAACACTTGACTATTACTTTAAAGATATACTTGGTTTGGTTTCTCATGTTTGTCTTATTTTTTTTTACATTAAAGGGGCATAAAGAATGGCTTGCAGAAGTTCAATTTCTGAGCGTTGCCAACCATCCTAATCTGGTTAAGCTTCTGGGATACTGTTCTATAGACAGTCAAAGAGGAATCCAACGGTTGTTGGTGTATGAGTTCATGTCGAACAGGAGTCTGGAAGATCACCTTTTCAGTGTTGCTCTACCTCCTTTGCCTTGGCCGACAAGATTGCAGATCATGCTCGGTGCTGCTCAAGGATTGTATTATCTCCACAACGGATTGGAGATTCAGGTACATTGTAGTTGAGACATGTTTCACATTTGTAATCGGTTATCCTTTAAGGTAGTTGTTTTAATCGATTATAACCTGGTCGTGTTTTAATGTTTTGTATCGGAAGGTGATCTACCGAGATTTCAAATCCTCAAATGTGTTACTGGACAAAGAATTTCATCCCAAACTTTCAGATTTTGGTCTCGCAAGAGAGGGTCCAATAGGTGATAAGACTCATGTATCTACTGCGGTAAGTTGAAGTACTAAATTGCCTTAATTTTAGTATACGTGAAACACAACAAGAACCAGTGTTGATTATGTGTGATTTACAACGAAAGTGATGATTGTGAAAACTTATCAGGTAGTGGGGACACAGGGATATGCTGCACCAGAGTATGTTCAAACGGGTCATCTGAAAGTTCAGAGTGACATTTGGAGTTTTGGTGTGGTGCTTTATGAGATTCTCACAGGGAGACGAGCATTGAATAGAAACCGTCCAATAGGGGAACAAAAGCTTGTGGAATGGGTTAAACATTACCCTGCTAACAGTAGCAGGTTCAGCACCATCATTGACCCACGTCTCAAGAACCATTACTCTCTTGCTGCAGCTCGGAAACTAGCAAATTTGGCAGATTCTTGCTTGAAGAAGAATCCTGAAGAAAGACCCTCCATGAATCAGATAGTGGAAACCTTGAAGCAAGCATTGCAGGATTCACAAACCCAAAACACTTCACCTAATACCACTTCTAAATCCACACCATCGAGATTGGTTAAATAAATGAAAAAAATTGAGTTTCTATAAAACTGCAGTAGTAGGGGATCTTTAATATCAGTGAATCTGTCTTTAAAATCTGTTTCTAATTGTATATTACCATTCTCCTGATTTAGATTGTAGTTTTGTCAAGCCAAAGCCTTAATTAAAAGTGATTTTGGAGTTGATTACGTCAATGTTTCTTCTTCGTTAGATTGGTGGGTGATGTGTTGTGTCAATGGAATTATTGTCGGAAAACTTTGAAACAATTTCCAAAATTCTGAAGTGTCTGGTTAGTGCGATTTAATCCCAAACAGTATACGAATAAACTGAGGTTTGATTTCAGAGAAGAAAAAACAAAAATAACTCAATCATTGTTAGCCTTGACGTGATCATTCTATTCAATCTAACACAAAAATTGTGTTTATCTTACTAAATTTTTTATTTTTAAAATTATTTTCCTTAATTATTAAGTAGTACACACTTCAAATAATTAAAAGAAAATAATAATTGAGCCCAATTAGGAAATATAATATAAATTTCAATATAAGCACTGATATTAACTATACTATTATTTAAATTTATTTGTTACCCTTCTAAAGTGAATAGATAGAAGTGAAGACAAAATTAATGTACATTGCTTACTTATTTAATGAGTTGACTTTTAATTTCGTTAAAGTCACAGTTTCATTCATCTTAATAATTTTTGTCAAAATAAATATCTAATTGTAATTAATGAATAATAATTGTCAAAATACTCCTGACACGGCACCTACCATTTTTCTTTACGAATGGTTTAATGAACCTCTTTTATATTATTTTTTTATTTTATGAACATAGAAGAAAAAGTATTTTATTATGTGTTTTTTATAATCAGATTTTAATTGTGGTTCCATTATATGTCTATATTCTTTTGTTTCTCAAGAGAAAAAGATATATTATTTTTGCTCTCATATCTTAGTTATTCTCCTCTATTCTCAAAGAAATAAAGAAGAAGGTAATTATCTTTTGTCTCACTTGATAGTGAAATATTAGTTTAATAATTTATTTAATGAGTCTATTGTATATTAATTTTTTATTTTATGAACATAGAAGAAAATGGATTGTACTCTATGTTTTTTAAAATTGGATTTTAAGTGTGGTTTGATTATTCTTTTGGATTTTAAGTGTGGTTTGATTCTCGCTAATGATGTAGTTTATTGTTATACTAAGTTATGTATTCATTTTTACGGTATTAATGCCAATAATTAAATGTATAAATTTTGAATGTATTATTTTGGCTCCCCCAACCATACTGGTCAAGATCCGCCACTGTTTATAGGTTGTATAATTTGATCTTTTAAGAAAACAAATATATACTGCAATACACTCTTCAAAATAGTAATTTAGACATTATTTTTGACTTTTTGGATTATGTAATTAAAAAATTAATATTATTTGTCGAATTACATGGTTTAAAAGTTATTACTTTGTATAAAAAGATTATTTTTGAATTATGAAAATCGACACTATTATTAGCTAAAAATGTTTTAACTTTATATATATTCACTAAAAAATATGATTTAACTGTTATGTTCTCTTAATAATAAGTTTTAAATATATAAGTTGACACAATTTATTTTTATTTGTTCTCTCGACTAAAAAAATGTACAATAATAATGAATAAAAAAAAGTATATTCAAAACATAATATTCAATAATAAAAAAAAAAACACATCATAAATTAATTGAACGCGTTTTTTCTTAAATTCAAAGACTTAAGAGTGCATGTTGTGACAACTTATTATCTTTCTTTTAAAATTAAAAATGTATCAAATTCAATCATTTTAATCTCAAAATAAAAAATATTTAATAACTGTTAAAATTAATTATGTGTTTTAATTAAAATTTTAATAAAATTTAAAAATACTGAATGAGTTAATTTGAATGTCCTTCTAAATTATAAAATTGAAAGTTTTGACATATTGTTGTTTTAATATTTTTGTTATCAACATATTTATCAAATTTAAAATAGTAAAATAATAATAATGACCAAAAAAATACATGAAGAAATTAATTAATTAACTAGAAGTACATCTTTATTAATTTGTTTTTCAAAATTTATTAACTTTGGTAATTCCTTTTTTTTAAGAAAATAAATAACGAAAATTTGTAAAAGCTATTTTTTCTCGTATCAGACTTTACCTAATAATAATAATAATAATAATAGTAGTAATAATAGTGATATTTAATTTTTTTAAATAATAAAGTATATTAATATTTATTTAAATTAATATTTTATTTATTTTAAGATGAGACAAATATTTTAAAAATATAAATAATATTCTTAATTAATTATTGATAACCATCTTAATACGTTAACACCTTTTCTATAAGTAATAGATTTCCAAACTTAAAAATTTAATTTCACATATCAACAATTTTAAATGATTTTTTAATATTTTATTGCTTGTTTTGTTTTCCTTTTTTCAGACCTCTACAATTTGGACTTTTTTTCCCATGAAGGAAGAGGTTACCGAGTGCTAAAAGATGTTCTTGCTTAAAGATTAGTGCTAGGAACTGAATGCTGAAATGCCACCGGAACAAGGTTTTCCTTTCTCTTATTCAAAAGTTTGAACATATTTAGAAGAGTGGAACAAACGAACTACATAAGATGGGTTTGTCGGAATTATCCGCACAACACTTCTGGTTTTTTGGAATGAAGTAAAACAACATTTCACTAAAAATCTAAGGAATTTGGCTATAATATATGCCATTTTCCTTGCGTATACCCATCATAATTCTACATCCTTTTCCCCGTTTTCACTTCTATAAAAAACCATGATGCTTTGAATTTAACTACATGTGTTCAAACGAGAGCAACATCTTGAGCCTGTTCTTGCTGCTTCTTAAATCCTGCGATGTGTCCAACGTAAAGACGAGTGCCGCAGGAATCAGAATGTGGAAGGCTTTGTCTCCTACCACCCTCGGACATGTTTTTCACAAACTCCACAAAGCGCCTCCAATTGTCTCCCTCAAACAACTTCTTGTTCATTCTCAGAAAAGTAAATGCAGACAATCCAGAACCAGAGTCACTTGTTGCCAGAACTTGAGAAAACGCACCTGCATCATATCTCTCAAGAGCATTCTCCCCAGCAAGTTCTGCTCCTGCTCTTCTGGTTGCCATCTTCACTTGATGAACCAACCCCTCTGGGGAGCAACTACCATGTTCGGGTTGCTCTTTGTCCCTCATTTCCATGCAGGTGAAGTTCAACACTGCACCATGCTTTGCCAGCATTTGTGCTATTGGTAGGTACCCATCACGAAACCGAGTGTTGTAGTAGCCTGCAGTTAGTTCTGCTGCATGTGACCTTGCCTTGTAGTGCCAATGAATTCCAGCAACTTTCGCAGATAATTTCACCCCACACGACTTGAATATGCCTTTGGCTGATACAAGGATTCTCTCACCATGTTCAACGAGTTTGGTGGAGTACCAATCAAGGAAGAATTTTCCATATTCTGAGTTCCATGTTCCTTCCCTGCTGAAAAATCCAGTTTCCTCAGGAAAATTGTTGTACTGTCCTGAGTCATGAGGTCCACTTCTTCCCCAATGTTTCTTCCCAATGGCCTCAGCTGATGCTTCCAAGGAAGCTCTCATATACTGCATCACAAACAAACAAGTCATTTTAGTAAAGCCAACAAGAAAAAGAGGGAAATTCGTTTCTAGATATTTTGCACTTTGTCACATTTGAGATGTCATTGTTATCACAAAGCCATAGATTTAGGAGTCTAATTGTTATGTAACAGTGGAAATGATTCTTCACCTTGTCGTAGCACTGGAATTCTCCAATGCCAGGAAATCTCCATGTTCCATTGCTTTCAGGATAAGATGGATATCTTAGCTCCCCACAAGGACCCATCCCCACTTGAATTTCCTGCAAATCAATTTACTCTCAGGACTTCATATCTCAAACAAATTCCTCATTTCCTACTTTCCCTGCATCCCCTTCAAACTAGTCTTCTAAATTTATGAATATGGTTGAAAATTTAAGGGTGAGTAAAGAACTAATTTTAGTTACATTTAGCCATGTTTCTTTCATACTCTGACAACAAATTAGCCCCAAAATTGAAGCAGAAATGTGTGTGGTGCTTACAATGATAACACTGCCCAAATAGTGTCTGAATTTGTCACGGAAGCTCCTCATGTAATCAGAGTACACTTGAATTGGTGTCCTTCCCCGCAGAACAGGCATTGAATCACAGCCCAAGGATATGTATTCAGGATTCCTCCTCCCTGATTTGTCTGTGTAAACCAGTTCAGGGTTCTTGCTCATTTCTTCCAGCACCCACGAAGGAAGAGGAATACTACATAATTAGAATCAAAAATCAAAATTAATCATCTTTTCATTTGCCCTTTCATTATTAGAAGTACAAAACAACGTTAATAACTTTTACGTTGTATACAACAAATTTCACGAACTCTCTTGAACAAAAATCAATGTCACAACAATTTATCACCCCTTTCTCTGTTATCACCAAATCTAAATACAGGACCAGTAGTTTTAACGAGTAGCGTATGATACCTGCAGGAGTCTCCGACATTTCCACCACATTGATGGAAAGACATGACAACCTGAAGCTTCAAGCCATGTCTTTGAACCATTTGCACGAGTTCAGCATACCCCTCCCAATTATACTTCAAGGGTTCCTCTTTTTCCACCAAACCCCACCAAGCATCCACCATCACTCCTTCCACTCCTGCACTCTTCAAAGCCATCAAACTAGCATTCATCGCTCTCGGTTTATTCAAATTCCCCCCCATTGTTACAGTGTCCAGTGGCAGCATCACAAACACCGGCACTCTCATTGAATCATTATGACTGTGACCAACCAACGGCGCGTGAAGCTTCTCTCTTTTCTCGTTTTTCATCGTAACTTCGGCGTTGAAGTTGTTGCTGTTGCTGTCTCGTGTGACATGTGTATGTTGCATGGAACTCTTGGTTCGGAGACGGAAAGATTGGTTTGGTTTTGGTTTTGCAAGGTAAGAAACTTTTGTGGAAACGTCTTCTTTGGGATTTTGGAGTCTGGTTTCTTTCTGGTTGACGAGGGAAACCGAAGAACGAAGTGTTAGAGCCATTTTTGTGTGTCTGTGTTTGATAGAAAGGAAGAAAATAATATAGGATTGGTTGCAGTGTTAAGGTGGTTTACTTATGTATCAAAGAAAGCGTTGGTAGGTCCCATATCGAAAAGTGGAAAAGTGCAAAAAATCAACACTTACTTGGCCGTGTATGGCACGTGCTTACGTGTTCCCACCTCTTCTATTCTTATCCAACCAAATTCTGCTTAGGGAAAGATTTAAACGTGATTTGCCTGGTAGAAGTAAAATAAAACCAATGGTATAAATATAAATAAAGAAATAGATAAGGAAAGCAATAACCATATTTGTATATAAATGAGGTACTAAAATCAAATATAAACTTACTTACAAAAATCATACATCGATATATGACCTGAAACAATGATTTTTTTTTGTTAAGTATATGTTAAATACCAATGTAATTTAAGTAACAATATGAATATAGTAAATATTTATGCTTAGAGATCCAAAACTACAAAAGCAATAATACTGTTATTTTTATCCTTATACTTTTCAGACACATAACTTAAATTGATCCAACTTTAATATATTTTCTTAATACGATAGTAAAAATTATCTTGTATCATAAATATACATCTCACATTTGTTTGATAGGTGTTATTTTATCTAAAGATAATGATATTTTGACTATTAAATTTTGACAACTTTTTTTTTTCAACACAAGGTGTCATCTTCTAAGTGATTTTGAAATATTGAGAATGAGAAAAAGGTGAAATGAAAAACTACTTAAATGATGACAAGGTTGTGAGAGAAAGTTGTCAAAATTGAGTAGTCAAAAAATCATTTTCCTTTATCTAATCGAAAAATACATGTTTCGATAGACATTCAATAAATGGGAGTCATGTTATCATCTGACCATAACTTATATATTTGCATAATTTTTTTTTTAAATTTCTTCATTTTTATCCAATTTTAGAAAACTAACCATTTTAATACTTAACCGTATATTGCTTAAAGGGTGAGCGTACTAATTTCAATAAATAAGGGGTTTTCTGTAGATTTAGGATTTTTCTGGTTTGTGGTGAAAATTAGTGTATGAAAATATCTCTTTCTTATAGAATAATTCAAATGTTATTTTTTATATATAATAATTTGAATATTCTCTTGGTTCTTATTTTATTGGAACAAGATAAGAAAGGGTGAAGGTCCATTGTGGAAAGGTAAATGTGTGGTTTGGGGAAAGTCTTTGCTCTCATGAGTCTTCCTTCTGCTAGATTTTGCACAACTCGATTCTAAAAACTACATTGTTCAACTTTTCACACCAAGCCCTTTCTATTTTCCAAGTTAACAAAACAAAAAATAATTAATTAAGATATAAATACACATTTTGTACCCAAACTTTTTCGGAAAGTTCAATTTGGTACCCGAACTTTAGGAATATTTATTATGGTATCCCAATTTTCTAAAGAGATTCAATTTGGTCCTCTCCGTTAAGTTGGAGTTAACACCGTGTCCGTACAGGACACGTGTCAAGCCATTAAATTTTTTTTAAAAAAAAAATTAAAAACTGCCACGTGTCAGTTTATCATCGTGCCACGTGGCAGCTTACAATCATGACATGTGCCGGTGTAATAGTTATTTTCAATTTAGTACCCTAATTTAAATTTTTGGTTAAATTTAGTACCCAAATTTTTTAAAATGATCCAATTTCGTCCTTTCCTATTTGAGACCAAATTAGTAAATAAGCTTAATTATAACTTATATAAACATGTTAAAATAACTGTTTTGAATTTATACATCAAATCACTACACCTAAATATTCAAATTATTTTAATCATGACAAGTGTAAAAAATTTCATGTGTAAAAAATTACAAAGGTTAAAATGTAAAAAATAAAATAATTTAAGTATTTAGGTGAAATGATTTGATGTATATATTAGAAAAAGTTATTGTAACATGTATATATAGGTTGTAATTAAGTTTATTTACTAATTTGGTCTCAAATGGAAGATGACGAAATTGGATGATTTTAAAAAATCGGGGTACTAAATTGAACCAAAAATTTAAATTGGGGTACTAAATTGAAAACAATTATTACACTGCCACGTGTCATGATTGTAAGCTGCCACGTGGCACGATGATAAACTGACACGTGGCAGTTTTTAAATTTTTTGAAAAAAAAATATTTTTTTTTTAAAAAAAAATTAAATAAAAAATAAAAATTTCATGGCTTGACACGTGTCCTGTATGGACACGGTGTTAACTCCAACTTAACAAGAGAGGACCAAATTGAATCTCTTTAGAAAATTAGGGTACCAAATTGAACATTCCTAAAGTTCGGGTACCAAATTGAACTTTCCGAAAAAGTTTGGGTACCAAATGTGTATTTATACCATTAATTAATTATGTTTGTTTGTTTGATTGGAAGATAGCATTGAAAAGTATTTGTACTATCTCAACAAATTGACGAGCAACATTAGATTGGGTCAACTAAATTATTAAATGGAAATTTTTAGTATAAAATATTAGTTAATAATATAAAAAAGTATTTTAACTCAATTAATGTATACCTTGTAATTTCTCTCACGAACATGGTCAAAGCCAACAAATCCTTTCTTCAATTGTCTTTATTAGAAATTCATCTAATTGAAAAATATATTTCAAAATGTATTTTTTATTTTTTAGTATGAAATATACAATTCAAAATACAAAATTATATTACTAGTTATATAGTTTAAAACGTATTTTTTATTTTGTATTTTTGAATATATAAATTATATATTTTTTATATTTTAGATTGAATATTACAAAATACATAATACTAATGTTTGATATTTTAGATTATATAATCGGCAATGTCTCTAGACTACACAATAAGATGGAATTTAAATTGAAAATCCTAAACTATAAAGTCAATTTGGAACTTTTCAAATTTATGGGATGTATTATGGGGGTGCAGAAAGAAATGTCCAAGAAATAGCCATGCAAAATTGAATCATATACAATGGACGGACTGATTGTCTACCGCAAGTAGATATTTGCTCCCTACACCCCTCCTAAACTTTAATATATTATTTTATTTTGATTAAATATATTTTTAGTCTTATCCATTTTTAAAATTTTTATCAAATTTAATTTTAATTTTAAAAAAACTTAAATGTAATTATTTTAATCAAATTTTATAAATTTAATTAACATTTCAAATATATGTGTTTGATAAATTGATAAATTAATAAAATTGATATTATTTTATATAATATCATAATTGTTTAAATTGCTTACATTTTTTTTATTTTAATGTTAATTAAAAAATTTATTTAAAAATTAAAAAAATTTAAAAAAATTTGGTTAAAAAAATTACACATTTATAAAATTAAAAAATTAAATTAAAATTAAAATTAAAAAAAAGAAACTAATATTAATTTTTACCGAAAAAAATATATTTAACTTTTCTAATTTATATATTCATGGTATCTTTTATACATATATAAAAGGGACACGAAAGAGGAAAATAATAACTAAATGACATTAATTACGTAATCGATGTTAGTATTTAAATGTAATTCATTGATCTTATCATTCCAATAAGAAGGTTTGATTTCTCTTTTTGAAATATTTTGTGTATACGTCATTCATTACATCTGTTGCGCCTTCTTTATGTCATGTCATTCATTAATCTACGTCATCATACATAAATAAGCACTTAATATTATTGTTTGGACAACTATTCATATGATCAATTTTTTTTTTCCAAGCTATGGTCCTCTTAATAAAGTTAAGCAAAATATTAATCAATATTCAATAGTTACATGTGCGTGTCAAATGCCATGTATCACGTGAGTTTGCACGCAAATCTCATCAAAGGGTAGGTGGTGAATTATGTTAGGTAAAATGCAACGTTGCTTATGTTTAGATATTTGCTTATGTCTTAAATATGTTGATAGAAAAAATTTAAACAATACTTTTTTTATATTATCATTATTTCCATCGAGTCTAAAGCAGATGAAAATGAATACTTCCTTTTTTTAGTAGTAGAACCGTAAATAAGTTTAGGTTTTCTATTTAGTTTTGTTGGTGTTGTCTTACGTTAAATATTCAAAATACACTAACATTAATACATTATAATTTTTAATATTTTTAAAATGTTAAAATCAATATTAATTGTAAATGCACTTATGAATACACTCATTGTTTTCAACATATTATGACCTATGATGGAAGTTTACCAAACGAAAAATTTTTATATAGTTGCGCACACGTTCAATAGTGGATTTTTTGTGTGGGTTTGGTGCAACCTTTATCAGCCTTCCCCACTTACCAATATCACATTTTTTTGTTGTCATAAATAGATTAATGAAAAATAATACAAAAGTTTAATTATTTCGTATATATGTAGCATCGAATAGTATTTAGCAGACTTAACTATATTTTCCTTTTATTGATAACCTTCAATCTATAATTGTGGTTCATTTATTTGGCTGCACAGGTTTTATCTTATAATTTTTTAAATTAAGTAGTTTTGGTTCACTCGTTAGTGACCTGAAATAATAATAAAAATAAGGTTAATTAATTGGAGGCTATCCATTTTCATTTAGATGTTTCAGTTTTGTATCTGCTTTTAAAGAGGTGTCAATTGAGTTTCGACTTTTGAAAAAATATCTCAATTAGGTAATTTTTAGCAAAAAATTATTAACATCGTTAACGGTATTAATATTTAAAATGACTTACATAATTAAGTATTGATATTTATATTAAAATTTAGTGGTAAAAGTCATAATTAAGTTAACGATTTTAGTCATCTTTGTCTGAAAAGACATGATTAAGACACTTTTTTAAAAATTTGGACTAAATTAACACATTTTTAAAAATTGATACCAAATTGACACATCTAAATAAAAGTGAGTATGATCCGACTAATTAAACCTAAAAATAATAAATAAATAATTATGAATAATGTCTTAAAAAGTTTCAGGTACATGATGCCCCGAACATAACCAAGCTCTGTGCTGGCATAAGTTGACCACTGTATTATGAAATTGATAAATGTGATGAAGAAAATAAAAGATGAAAAGAAAATGATACATTAATGTTGATCACACTTATAATAAAGTTATTAATAAAGGAATATGTTGTTTAGACTCAATTTTAATGCATATCCTCCTTCCCTTACACTCTTACATTAAATAATTAACTTTATATTATTGTTTTTTTTTTTACTTTTTGGGGTGAGACGTTGCGTTATTTTTAATAACACATAGAAACTTTAATATTGTTATTATAATACTATATTGTTATTTTCTATTTTAAGTTTTTCTTTTAGTTAAAAGCAAGGAACATGATGATTTTTTTCATTTTTTATAGAGTAGTTATTAAGCTTATTTTTAATTTTTTTTGTTCGTTTGTATTTTATAATAAATAAATATCATCTGTTTTTAACTTTTTTTGATAAATGTTTAAGTTACTTCAAACTTATAAAATTATGTAGGAAACAAGAACATAATTGGGAAGAATGATTAATTTTATCTTACACTTTAAAAGTGATAGGTAAAATAAAAACAAAAAGATTTAAAAATTTTAATTATAGTAGAGAGTGAATAAAAACTGAGATAATTAAAGAATGGTGAATTTTGATAGCTTCAAAATTCGTATCTACATGAGATTTGTTAAATTTTTAACTTGTGTGGTATTTTTTATCTCTAAAAATACTTAATGACCCATTCTATTAAATTGACATTATACCTTAAAAGTGTCTCAGATTAAAATCAAGATATTTTACTTATCAAAATTCATATCATCAACTATTTTGTAATCCATTTGAATTTTGACACGCGATATATTTCAATTAAATAATAAATTAAATTTGACAAGTGATGCATTTTAATTAAATAATGATCTAAATTTGATAAGTATCAGACTCATAACATAAGTAGTTGAAATTGGAATGGAAGTGTAGCATAGAAAAGACGAATAAGGAAGAGAAAAGAAAATGCATGCAAAGATAGAAAATTAGAAGCAAAAGCCTTTGCTTAATCCTTATCCATGGAACACCGACAAGAAAATTGTAATGGGGTTTTCACATTCTAAGGTTGGAAAAAGAGTAGTTGGAACAAAACAAAATGACGCCAATATTTATACCTTTTCATGTTACGTGTTGGAGGCTGGAACGAGCCAGCTAGCCAATAAGTTATGGTTTGTTTGGGAAATGGAATTATTCCAATACCAAAAGTTGCCAAAATATGTTCTTTTTACAAATATATTTTAATAATTCGTTTTTTATTTTTCTATTCTATAGTCTATTTATATAACATTTTATAATTTTTTTGTATGTCAAATTTCACAAGAGTATAAAATTATAATATATTTTTATGTGAAATTTCACGAGAGTACAAAATAATAAAAAATATGTTTTTCTTTTATATATATTCCAGCATGTGCCCGAAAAAAAAATATTAGCATATGTATATCTAGTTCGTCAATCCTATGTAATCTGGTCCATTTAGTCCGTCAGTTTAGCAGATCAAGGGTCAGTCTGTTCTGGTTTGTCAACTCGTTTTTTTTTTATGTTTAAAATTAAAAAATAATATTTTTTAATTATATAAATAAATTTATATATATATATATATAATTAATTTATAAACAAAAATTAAAAATTAAAAATTAAAAAATTAAAAAAAAGGCGGTCCAACCTATGGTCCATCAGTCCATCCTAAGACAGGACAGACAACAATATCCAACCCGTTTATCGGTGGTAGGCTAGCCCGGTCCAGCCCAGTTTTGACTGGTCGGGCCAGATTGACCCATTTTGCCACCCCTAAACTTTTTATTAAATTAAAAAAATAATTTTAAAAGGTGGAACAAAATTAGAAAATAACTTTTTGACTGCTATTATTAAATTCATTTTTCTTGTTATCTAGAACTCCATCTAAAGATTTTATCTCATTAATAGCTGCACATTACACAACACCAAGGATTAGTGATTAACGAATAATTTCTTTTTTGTACCTCAATGACAATTATTTTAAATTATTAATCATAAATATTTTCATCATTGGAAAGAAATCTTTCAATACAGATAGGATTTGATTTCTCTAAAAGTTGTACATATTAATTATTTGAATTTCTATTTACCCCATAAAAATATAAAATAAAATTGAGTTAATTTGTTTGTGAATACAAAATATAATTTTTAACACCATGAACACGTTATAAAATTAAGGAATTATGGACTAAAACTAACATATAGTTTAATCATATTTTTCTAAACATATAGTACTGAGTTATATTAAAAAAAGTCTTGCATGTCAGAGTTATTCATCTTTGTTGCTAAATCGATTCATAATTTTAATGATAGAAAAATTTAATAAGACTTATTATTATATGTTTTCTTACCGTAACTCATTATAGTATGCTAAAGATTTTGAATTAAATATCTTCCAAACACTTTATTTTTGGAATGAAACATTTTTGTAACATAGCCAACATATATAAGTGTAAGGCCCATCAAAGTTGGTTGGCCATTTCTGCCCTAAAGTTAAGGGTTGCATTCTTATGTTTGGGCCTAGGGTTGACCCAATTGATAAAACCCTTTCAGGATGTCTTAATCCTCACTTTGCACTCTTGCAGAAGATCCAACAACCGTCACTCTCCTTTCCCCCTCACAGAACGCTCTGCTAGGGTTTGCCCTAAGGTCCTCTTCGAGCTAGCTCAAACCCAGTTCCTACTCCGCGTAAGTGCCCCTTCTAGCTTGTATGTTTTTTTTCCATTGGCATTATGTCCAGTTAGGGCTTCGTATTAAATTCTCCTTGGTTCTGTTCCTCCACTGTTTTCCAGCTCTTTAGTCGTTCTCGGGACAGTAGTGGTAGCTATCGTGCTGCCAAGGCTTCCGTTAACCCTTCCTCCAGGTATGGGAAGTTAGGGTTTCTAGTTTCCAGTCGTTTTGGTCTGTGTTTGAGTTGGTTGCTGCTTGTATGGTTTAATCTTTGGATTTGATGCGTGGGAACACTCTGTATGCTTGGTTGATTTGAAAAACATGGTTGTTCCAGATAAACCAGTGGCGAGACCTGTTAATCTCGCCTAAGCGAGTCAGTCTCGCCTAGGCTCGCCTAGGCGAGATGAACAGGGAGCTCGACGTTTTGAGCGAGCGAGCATCTCGCCCAGGCGAGAGGGGTCTCGCCTAAGCGAGATCCCGCATGTGCTCCTGCTTCCCTTTTCGAGCCCTTGCCTAGGCGAAGGGGACTCGCCTGAGCGAGCACGTCTTGCCTGAGCGAGACCCTTCGGCCTGAGCGAGGGAATGGGCGAGACAATGTGATGGTTGGTTGTGTGCTTGCTCTCTTATGATTGGAATTGCTTGGGTATGACTGCCATGATGAAATACATGTACATATGTATGGTTATATGCCTAACGAATTGATATATATGCATGACATGATTCATAAATGATGAATAATGGGTATTGTGGGAACTTGGCATGTGAAATGAATGAGTGGTGTGGAACTAAAGGAACATGGTATTAATATGAGATGAGGCCCTAGACTCATGGGGTGGTGATGATCAGAGGTATGAATTTGAAACATGATGCGTATGAGGAATTAATCTCAGGGATTGATATGGAATTGTAAATATGATTTAATATTCTCTTATTGTTGAGTTATGAATGTTGGTCCGTGTCAGCGTGTAAATTCCTTGGGGTCTCTAGGTGGGACCTCCAGGGTCGCGCTTCAGTGGTCGGGACGTAATTCCATGGCCCTTGTTAGTGAGTGTCCATGGTGGTGCCCCATTTGTATAACTAGGTAAGGATTCAAGTTAAGGTTGCATCCTGACACCCTAAGGAGCCCGTTAGTCTCACTTAGAGTGGACTGACTCCTGTGGTGAGAGTAGCAGGAGGCCTGAAATTCATTAAGGGCTAACCTTGTGGTGAGGGAAATTTGATTCATTGTAACACTTGTAACACATAGCTTGGAGATGAGCAGCTCGGGGGTGAGCAGAGGTATCCACCACAAGTGCAAGCATCTGCTGAATCCGACCAGGTTATACATATCCAGATGAGTCGAGTCGAGTCGTAGTGTATTGAATGAAGAGTCATAACGTGCTTGGTTGTTATATGTATATGGGATGATGATAATGTATTTGACTATATGATGAATATGTATTGACTCTAGCTTACCCGTTTTGTTGCATGGTTGTATTGTATGTGGCTGTTCTTCTTGCGATGATCATCAATTTGATTGATGGGAGCAGATGGGCGAAGTTCTCGTGGTCAACAAGAGAATGGCGAGTCCGCTGCTTAGCCATCTGGGCCAGAGTTATTTTATTCACGATTTCTTTAGGACTACGACCCCTATATCATTTTATGCTTTCCTACTCTACATTCTCTGTTAGAATTGTATCTGGTTTATGTTGACATCGTGGTGTACCCAGGTTGTAGGAGTTGTGTTAAGGACCCCAAGACTATGCTACTATATTTTTATCGCGTGACATTTCCTTTAATTTTGTTTAATAATTAAATGAGACGTTACAATAAAAATAGTCAACAAATAAAAAAGCACAAAAATAGACGTAGAAATTACAAGGACTAAATATACAAAAAATACGACGCACGTTTAGAATATGAATAACATCTTTTATGTTCATGTCAAAATATGTAGAAGAAACTTTAAACTCTGCCCTCATTTTCAAGTTTTTCTACAAAAACCTTAAAGATCAACAAGTAATATAAAGATTAAAGATCTTATATTAATTAATCCAACCTCATTTACCTTGCAATAATATAAAAATAACATTCTCCGTGATATTGTAAACACTCTATGAATACGTAGAAATAATTTATTTTGTTGTGAATTCTAGGGTTTTAGGTTCATAAAAATTAAAGATATTTGCGTCTGAAAGCAAGAGAACATGCATGTTTTAAGTTGTGTTGGGGAGGGAAAAGTCTAATACGTAGAATTGAATAAACGTGTGAAAAACTTTAAATGTGTATTATTTATTTTATTGCAAGTAAGTAATAAGTCACATTATAAATCATAATTATTGAAAAAAATATATTAAAAGATTATGAAACTTTGGACCAAGTCTTGAAACTCTTTGTAGTCTCAATAGATAAATTTAAGTGAATTAATACAGTTATATTGAAGGATATGTTCCAAAGAGTTGTCTTCCAACAACGCGTTAATACAAGTGTTTCTAGAATTTGTTTCTTTAATCTCTGATCTTTTCACCATATCAAAATTTAATTTTTCAATTGAAAATATTAAAAAAATCATGAAAAGTCAAAAAACAAATTATATATATATATATATATATAATTTATTATTAAATATATTCATTTATTAATAATTTTGACTACAATATATATTTATAATATATATTAGGGTTAAATATGTTTTTGGTCCCTTAACTTTCAGTGAATTTTGGAATTAGTCCATTTTGAAACTTTGAACCAATTTAGTCCTTCATCTTTTAAAATACGTGGATTTAGTCCTTTTAATCCAATTTTGTTAAGTTTATTTGACATTTCAAGCGCGTTTCACAATAGTATTTGACTTAACATTAAAGCAAAAATGTGTCAAATAGTATAAACAAATGAAATAGAATCCTAACATGTGTACGAAACATCAAATAAACCTAACAAAATTTGATTAAAAGGACTAAATCCACGTATTCCGAAAGATTAAGGACTAAATTGGTCCAAAGTTTCAAAATGAACTAATTCCAAAATTCACTAAAAGTTAAGGGACCAAAAACATATTTAACCCTATATATTAGGCTTAATTAAGTTTTAAGTTGATAATAAATATAGGATTTTAATCAAGTCTTTCTTAAAGAAAAGTTCCTACTAGGTACTAAAAATTTTTAATTTTTATATTTTTTCAAATGATGACATAATTATAATATTTTCTATCATCTTTTTATTTTCTTTTACATGTTAAGTAACATTAAATAATTTTATGGTTAATATAAAAATAACAATATAATTATAATAAAATGATGAATGACTTTTATTATTTTTATTGAAAATATATTCATAACAATTATGATTTTACGATGACTTCCACATGCTCATCTATAACAATCAAAAGATTGTCTCATTATTACTATTGATGTGTTTTTACTATCCAACATGTATTTTTAACAAAAGTAATAAAAGTCACTCGTCCTATATTATTATACAAAGTGATTTCTTCTTTTTTATGTATATATATATTTTTTTCCAATTTTACTTTTTAAATGACCTTTTTTCAAATTTAACCATTTTCTAAATTAATTAAATAAAAATTATCTAAAAAATAAATAAAAACTATCTATAGTTAAATTAAAAAAAATATTTATTTTTATTTTTATCATTATTATTTTTTATTTTTTTATCATTATAAAAAACAAACACGTATGCAAAACATATATTTTCATTAGTTTTATATTAAACATATTTTTTTTTGCATTATGACAAAACAAGATAACAATCATAGCATCCGATTAACAAAAGGTTAAATATTATGAAGTAAAAAAAAAACGTTAATTAAACTTATTTCTTAAACAATAAAATGTATTTACTTATTGGTTATGAATTTTAAAACATTTATCACGTGTATTAGGCATACTATTTTTTTTTTATCCAAATCTTGTGCAAAAGACACTTATTTTAATTTTCTAAAACTAATATTAATCCATGTTAACTTTTGTGCTCAATGAATTAGTGGAGAGGATATAAACCATGGGTGTTTTGTTTTATGTACATATATGATATGATGATGGAAATGTTGAAGTGCCTTGAAAATAGCACCTACTTAAAATAAGAATGGGAAAGTTTGGCAGAGATGTTTGTAGTGTTTTTGAAAATGAAGAATAAAAGTTGAATAAGATGAGTTGGAAAGGGACAAAATAAAAAGAAGATATTGGTTTGGTTTGGTTTGGTATGAAAGGCAATAGCAGCTTCCCTTGTTTGCATCCAAACTCAGTATAATGCCAATTATCACCACAGTCATTCCAAACAATGCCAGCCCATCACATTGCCATGCCTTTTTTTTTTCATTATGGATTCTCCTTCTCATCTTTCCACTGGTCCCCATATAAACCAATCATCAACATAATTATCAAACCTACTTATTATTTCCTTAATTATCATTATCTTTACCAACAAATATTAATGCTTCAATATGTCTTCTTCAATGTCTTTAAACATACCTATTTCTTTTCTTTTCTTAAAACTAATACTTGTAATCTAAACTTTAAATATCAAAGTATTTTTATTTAAGTAATAGTATTTATAAATCGGAGATTTTAATTTAATATTACAACGTTATCGTTGGAAGTTCCACGTTGATCAGAGATAAGTCAATTTCATACTTGAATGTAAACCTTATCTTATAAGTCAGTTTTGTAAAGTTGAATTAAGCCTAAAGTTCAATTTTTAACACTATCAGAGTCATAGTTAAAGTTTATCTTAGCGAGATTTGTGCTTTGGTATCAGAGCCATTATTTGTTAGAAGTTTTACCATTTTTAACATGGTATCAGAATTATAGTTAAAATTTATTCTAACGAGATTTGTATGTAGGTATCATAACTATTATTTGTTGGATATATAATTTCACTAATTGTCAGATTATCCATTAGTATCTAGTCTCACTCATACATCTTTCAAATTAATTTTGTAAGATTGAGTTAAATTTATAATCCGATCCTTAATAATTATTTATAAAATCATGATTATCTTTTAAGTATATATTGTAATTTGGTCCTCTATATATAATATTTAAGTATATATGGTTGCTAGCTAGCTAGGTACAACCACACCAAAACCAAGCCCATGAGAATTCAGAAGATGGAGCAGCCTAGTGTGTAGCAGTGAAATAAATGGTTGGGTTGGCATCATAGTCATGCTGCTAATAATAATAATCCTTTCCTTATAGCAGTAGAAGTCGTTTTCTCTTGTGCGTCTTCGCCCTGAATCATGTTCCTACTTTCTATGCATCACATAATTTGTTTCTTCACCAAGAGACATTGAAAACTCCACACAATCAATTTTAGATTTTCAATCTTTCTCCACATGCTTATCTCTTTGCATTTATATTATATATCCTCACTCACCGTCTTCAACAAAAACCTTCTCTGCCTCCGGGCCTGTGGACGCTCAATATAATTATATTACCAAAATTACAGAGCCATCAAATTTCATTTATTATTTTCTAACCAGCAACCTTTGACTAGACACACACAATAAAACCATAACCACCGTAGTACCATACGCTGTCAAACGTTGTGGGGTATTTCTTAAATTTAAGTAAAATTTGAAAAGCTAAAATGATAGAGAGAAATAAAAATTTAAATGTTTTTTTTTTTTTCTGTAACAGTTCACAGAAGTGCTTTTTCATTTGCTTTTTTCTTCTTCTTCATCTTCTACTATAGTTGTCTATTTGTGTGTGGACACCGCAGCACGTTCTCTGTGGCATTGCCATTATCATGATCGAAAATGGAAGGCACAGAGCTTGTTGTGGCTGCCAATAACATTATCATCATCCAAAGGGAAACCCAACCACTGTACCTATTAACACATACATTGTTGCCACATAAATTATAACATCACCGACCCTCTCCATTTTCTATGCTGACAACCTCATTAATTTTCACGTACCTATTTTACCATCTCTTTTTCAACGTATCTTGCTTTCAATTTAAAATACATTAAAAAAAATACCTCCATTTCTCCATTTATAAATATGAATATTAGTTTTCTTTTTATGATTATTTTTCATTTTTTTAATTTAATTTTAATGCTAACAAACATATCAATAGTGAATATAATTAGTTTATTATGAACCTATGATAAACGTTAATTGCAATTTATTAGTGTTTTTTCTTTAAAGGATGGGACAGATTCAAATGGTAGTTTTGAATGTTTGAAATCATCCTACGTGAAATCTTCTTAAGATGGAATAAAATTAACATTGAAACAAGTTAATAATATTTTAAAAGGTTGATCAATTTCTAAGACAAAAAAGAATTGTAAGGGAGCGAGTATGTTTATTTCAACAACTCATTTTTTTCAGTCTTTTAAATCAATTTTTCTATTACACGAGTCACATAAAATTTAATATGAACTTCATATTTATTATTTATATTTAAATGAGTGATATCAATTTAACGAGACACGTATGAAAATTATATATATTTAATGAGCGAAAAGTATTTTGGTTGAATAAGAAATAAAGAGAATCTTGATGTAAATTGAAGACAAGGAAGAAATTTATTTTTTATTGGAATGTAGCAAAAAAATCTTACAGAGAAGAATGTGATTTGATCAAAGAAAATTACAAGACTAAAGTTATTTCTCTGTGGTTCACACAATATACATGAACATCCAAATCATAAAATCAATTGCTTTACTGCTATATTTTTATGCATCCAGTGTTATTTAAAACTTGTTAATAATTAACCAGAGGCAATGCAATTAGTGGTTATTTGATATTTTATAAAAAATATTAACATAACAATAAATACTAAATCCTCTCCGACCATTGTATGGAGATGCACTCTTAGAATCAATATCAAGTAAAAAATCTTATAGATAAATAAAAAAATGTCTTAAAAGATATGATAATTAGTGGTTTAATAATATAAAGAATAATAAAGATAGAAGTAATTATCCATAAAACTGTAACAGCATGTTCTATAAATAGTGAAATTGAGAGATACGTTGTCTGGAAGGAGCGTGTGGCATATATTTCGAAAAGTTCCGACACCTCTGTAAATGAATATGAAATGAGTAATGAATAGTTTAGCTTAAGCATATACTTGTTTTTGTGTGAAGAAAGTAGAAGGGTGTGAAGAAAGCAAAGGTGAGAGAGAATATTGCAGGGACAGAAACCTGCAGAACTATTATTACTGGTCTTATTATTAGTAAATATTGGGATGAAGGGTTAATTAATTATTGTTGATGAGGATTTTGTTGAAATGAAAAAAAAGGGACTAAATTTGGGATGTGATGTTAAAATTAAAAATAATTTTGGCATTGGGAAAGTAATAATAGGTGTGAAGGAAAGGCAAGTAAACATAAAACTGAAGGCGAGGAAGGGAAGCAAAGAAAAAAGAGAAAGTTATTGTGTTATTGTTTTCTCTCTCTATCTGTGTTTCTTTGTTGGACTCATTCGCTTCAAACGCATCTATCGCTTCCCCACCTCTTTCTACTACCACTACTCGAATGAGAATGGTGCTGCTTCTGCTCTTGCCTTTGCTGGCCCTTTTCTCAAGAGACACCGTTTCTTCCATTATCTTTTGATTCCTTCTCATCTTATTTCTTCTATTTTATTTTATTTATTTTATTTATTTTTTGTTTTGGTTTTGGTTTTGGTGTTGGTTTTGGTCCACCCTTCTATTGAACACTCCGCCTTATAGGCCTTCCCCATCTTTATTTCTTTCATTCTTGTTCTGTGCTTCTCATTATTATTGCCTTCTCCTTTCTCTCTCTCTCTCTCACCTCTGCATTTCTTGTCCCATTAATTCTTCACCTTCGCATTCTCTCAAACACCATGGCTGTGCAAGCTCAATATCCCTCCAATGTACTCTTTCTAAACTGCAGGTTTGCATCTTCTTTTCCATTTCAATTTTTTCATCCATCCACCTTCTTTCTCATTACTATTATCAATATTCATGTATTTGCAACTTGCAACTTGCAACAGCAAAACCGGAAAAGAACCATATGACTATTCTATGGCAGGGGAACTCCTTGATCATCATAATCAATCTCCTATGTTATTCAACAACGGAGGTAGTTTTTTTCCTTTTTCTTCTCTTCTGTGTAACATGAGTGCATGTAGTTCTTATTAGACTATTGTAGAAGAATCACCAATTTCAATGATTCATGAAACAGGTAGTAATTCTCGAAAGAGAGGAAGAGAAACAACAGCAGCGCCAAACCTTGTCAATTCATTCTCTTTACAATCACAATCTCAATCTCAATCTCCACAGTTCATAGACCTCACTCAACTTCATAATCAAAATGTAGTCTCCACAGGGCTCGGCTTATCCTTTGGTGACCAACAATTACAACAACAACAGCATGGGTGTTACTCCTCTTCTCTCCTATCTCTTTTACCCGATGCTTTCACCTTGCAAATCAAACAACACCATGATCAAATCGACCAATTCCTTCAACTCCAGGTACCTTTTTACAACACTTGTACTGTTAACAATGGAGGTTGTGTTATGATTGAAAAAAGGTTAGTATATCGATATTGTTAATTTAAAAGTAGCGATGCAGGGCGAGCAATTGCGGCGGGCATTAACGGAGAAGAGGAAGAGGCATTATCGGGCGCTGCTGAGGGCAGCGGAGGAATCGGTGTTGCGGCGGCTGAGGGAGAAGGAGGTAGAGGTGGAGAAAGCGACGCGGCGCAACGCGGAGTTGGAGGCACGCGCGGCGCAGCTTGGCGTGGAGACGCAGCTTTGGCAGGCGAAGGCGAAGGCGCAGGAAGCGACTGCGGCATCGTTGCAGGCGCAGCTGCAGCAGGCCATGATGAGCGGCGAGGATGGCGGGGGAGGGGTGTCGTGCGCCGGGGGCGAGGCCGAGGATGCCGAGTCAGCATGTGTTGACCCGGAGCGAGTTGGTCCGAAATGCAGAGGGTGCGCAAAACGCGTGGCTTCAGTGGTGGTTTTGCCGTGTCGCCACCTATGCATCTGCGCTCAGTGCAACACACATTTTCGGGCGTGTCCCGTTTGCCTCACCGTTAAAAATTCAACCGTTCAAGTCCATCTTTCTTAATCTTAGTACCCATTCACATGCCTCTCCTTCGCAACTAAACACACCCAAATCAGTATCGCATTAAACAATAACAGTAATAATAATAATAATAAAAAAAAATCAAATGTTTTTATTTATTTATTTATTTTCTCTCACTAGTGTTTATCTTTTTAATGAATCCAAGGGGGATTTTTTTTTTCTTTCTTTGTTGTTGTACATCACTGAGAAGAGAATTGAGAAGGTTGGGTGACTATTTTTGTTTTTTTATAAATTCTTAACCCTCCTTGAATTTTATATTTCTTCATTGGAGCACAGTAAATTTATAATTGCGTAGGTGATGTACTTGGATGGCCACGTGGTTATTATTATTATTATTTTTTATAAATACAATCCAGTAAATACTTTTATTGGATAAATACTTTAATGTGATGCCTTTCCAAATTCAGAGTGTCTATGTGTTGTTGTCTCCATTTAAATGTCAGAATCTTGCATAATTAGAAAAAGCTTCGTTAATTTGGCATCCATGACACGAATATGATGCTAACTAATTGCACTAGAATTTTTTTCTTTTTTTTTTTTCTGGGGGAGCGTTGAGTTGTGATAATTTGAAATTTGGTTTCATTTGAAGAGTGAAGAACAGTGTCAGGTTCCAAGCACTACATTACAAGGGCACAAAAATTGAATTGAATTATGGGATATGGTTTTCTGGTTGTGGGAAGGGAACGAATTGATTTCTGAACGGACTCAAATGGCTGTCCACATTTCATGGACTCCATTGTCGGGTGGAAAGAGTGCAGTGCACATTAAATATCTTTTTCTCACTTTAAACCTATGGATTTTTCATTTTTCATCTTTCAATTTATAGTTCATGTTTAATTTCTTTATACATAGATATTTTATTTTCAAAACTAAATCACTTTTTTTTTTCTTCAAAACACATTGTTTTACGAAAACTATTTTTATTTCAACTCTTCCACTTTCTCTTCCACTTTCTCCTGCACAACCACCCTGAAATCTTGAATCGCCACATGGGATACGATTCGATACGACCACTTTCTTGTCATGATCTCTGCCAACCATTTTTCTTAACTTTAAATGCATTTTTTTTTTCTGGCATTGTTTCTTGGTATTGTATAAAGAAGTTTTACCCTCACAGTGCATGTAATTTGTATGTACTTTCTCACTCTGTAATTGGTTAAGATCAAAAGTTAATTAATCGGGATAAAACTTTTTTTTTTTAGTTTTAATCAGTGAAATAACATCCAACTTTTTTAAATTTATATTTTTCATTTCCTCAATAGTACAATAATTGCATGAAATATCTCTTCGTTGCATATTAGCCAAAAAATAAATTGGAAAAGTTGAACATGAAAAGGAAATGGCAGAACTGATAGAGTAAGAGACGTGATATTTTAAGATTTGGTTCTTACAAAATAAATGGTGTACTTTGAAGAGAAAAAATATGTAATTTCAAAAGATCAAGCTTACTTTCCAACAGTTTAACGGTCATAAAGCTAACCCTAGTATCACTTGTCGTTTAGTGCACGGAACTGGGCAATTATCGAGATGTTAACTTGAGCAGAAAAGCCCAAAACACGTCATAAAAAGGCCCATGTGAGTTTTGGAGTACTTGTCCAGAAAACATTGACCCCATCGTATCATACATAATTCTTCTCAAATCTCTTTCCAAAAATGTTATCTTTTTTAACACTTAAAGAATGCAGTAAAAAAATAGTGGTTCATGATTCCTTCCACTCACAAATTGATTTCAGATTTAAAATATTTTAAGTCTTTTGCAGTATACAACATGACTAATCCCTGCTTTTCTTCTTTTTTCTTGATTCTTCTACCCAAATCTAACCTTTTAATTAAAGTGAGTTAAAGTAGTGTACACATAAGGACGGAAAGTTCAAGTGATTTTCATGAAATTTTTCTTCATTTTTTTCATCCTCTTTAGCACAAATTATCTAAACTTTACTATTATCTAAGCATTAAGCCAATCCATGTAGTTCAAAGTCAATAGAAAAATGACAAATAAAATCCCTCAGTTTCAACTTCCAAGATTTGAAAAAAAAGAAGAAGCAATCTTAAAATACTATTCGGCCAAACAAGAGAATTTGGACAAGTCTGAGCATCTCTTTTGATGTGAAGTCGTGTATTAAAAACCACTATTTCTATTATTATAAATAAGGGTGGACACACAAAGTTTGAAAGCTTCCCATTTCAAAAATCTTAGTCTTGAAGATGGTGATTAGTATTGTGTAATTAATTATGAAAGATATGGAAGACAAATTGAAAACAAATTGTAAGCCAAAGAGAGAAGAGGGTGGGTGTTATTAATAGAATAGAGTCTAAATTCAAATACGTGTTCGAAAAGAGATTGGATCTTAGGTCTATGTATCTATCCATGGAGCATGTATTTTGTTTTCGCTATTATATGATGATAATACCGAGTGGTTATGGCACTGACTCGTATGGATACTACACAGACACCATTATCAGATTATCACCACATGTGATCACGCTCCACTTTGTCCACGATGCTCCCCCCAAATTAATTATCATTTTTCTCAATTATTGCTGCCCAGATATCATATTATTATAAATCTTTTCAGCATCATTTATACAAAAATCAATATACTACTTTAACGAATGATAAATTTTGACAGAAAGGTTAAAATTTCTTGTTGTGTGATACCTTTTTATTGTTGTTGTTGTGTGAAGAAGATTTGTATCAAACATGTGGTGTGCAAATTAATTACATTGAAACGGAAGAAGGGGAAAAGATTACATCAAGATGGTTTGGTTTCGGTGAGAGTACGTAACATGTAAAATTGTTTGTTGTGAGTGAAAGGTTTAGATATCAAACAAGTTTGTGGTGTCATGAATACGTGGATTGATGCAATGTCATATTCCTAACATTTCATTCAAGAAGATCATGATTTGCTTTTGTAAAATTTAATTGGAGTGATCCGTATTGATGATTGCATTCAAATTAATCTTAACCAGTGAACCTTATTAAAGCCTTGTCAGATTTTTCCTGTGAGTGAATAAATAAATGGCACAGTTTTGTATGATCTAGAAAGTGGGGTATAGATGGATGACAAGAAAAATATGATATTCATAAAAAAAACTATTTCAATAAGGTAAACTCTTCACGGGAGGACTATGCTTAATTAGAGAAATTAAAACATTATTGATATTAATGCATATTAATGCATGATATCAATAATAATTGGGTGTGTAAGTAGAATCTACATAATTCACGTGTTTTTAAAGTTTTGGGCCCGGCTCTGCTCTGATAAAAGACAGGCTGTAAGTCAATCCATTTATTTTTATTTCAGAAAACTTTATGGGTCTCTCATTCTTTCTCTCAAATTTCTCTCTACTATTTATTACCTCTCTAACTCGTTGTTCCCAGTCATTCAAGCAGAGACTAAGACTGAGTTAGATCTTCTATTTTTCTCCTTGTAAGTTGAACTCCGAACTTCTATTTTTCTCTTTTTTCAGACCTTGTGTGTTGGTTCAGTTTTGGGATTTCTTTTAGAACATCATTCTCTTCCCTGTGCCTAATTCTTTTCAGCTCCTTAGCTGTTTCTGGAACAATGGTACTGCTTCCGTAAGGGCTTTCTCGGTGCAAGCTTTTTTTGTTCAGTTTCAAGGTAAGGAAAGCTAAGATTTTTCACGTTTTTTAAGTATCTTGCCTGTTTTTGGTTCTGATTCGTGATTAAAATGTTTGGTTGATGTTTGTGCTTGTATGATAATAAACTAGCTGTGATTTGATGTTGATTTCTGGTTTGCATGTGTGAGCAGAGGAAGGATCTGTTATTTTTTCCCAAGCGAACAACCATCGCCTAAGAAAAAATAGCAGAAAATTCACCCAAGCTCTACTCAAGTTAAAATGTTTGGTTGACGTTTGTGTTTGTATGAGAATGAACTATATTGATTTCTGGTTTGCATGCGTGAGCAGGGAAGAGATCTGCTATTTTCGCCCAAGCTAGCAACCCTCGCCTAAGAAAAAATAGCAAAAAACTCACCCAAGCTCAACTCAAGTTAAAATGTTTGATGTTTGTGTTTGTATGAGAATGAACTGTGATTTGATATTGATTTCTGGTTTGCATGCGTGAGCAGGGAAGAGATCTGCTATTTTCGCCCAAGTGAGCAACCCTCGCCTAAGAAAAAATAGCAGAAAACTCACCCAAGCTCAGCTCAAGTTAAAATATTTGACGTTTGTGTTTGTATGAGAATGAACTAGCTGTGATTTGATATTGATTTCTGGTTTGCATGCGTGAGCAGGGGAGGAATCAGCTATTTTCGCCCAAGCTAGCAACCCTCGCCTAAGCAAAAATAGCAGAAAACTCACTCAAGCTCTGCTCGAGTTATCGCTCAGGTGAGGAGCTTCAGTTTTGAGCGAAGAGCAATCTCGCTCAGGCGAGAAGGTCTCGCTTAAGCGAGAACTCGCAGAAGCTCACAATGCTCACTGCTCGAGCTCTTGTCCAGGCAAGAATACTTAGCTTAAGAGAGGGAACCTCTGTCGCTTAAGCGAAGACTTCTAGCTTGAGCGAAACTGGCGTAAGGATTTATTTTCATTACCTCTTTTTTATGATTGGGTGTTTTACCCCTTAAATTTATGATAAATGATGTTGTGTATGTATTATTTGATATTTTGAACTGAAATTGATGTGCTTGGTATTAAATTGAGAATGGATGTGTGAGAATATGTATATGATATGTGCTTGACGTAATTCCATGAGTCTCTTGGAGAGACTTTATGGTGGGATTATTGTAGTGTATGTAATGAAATAAGGATTCAAGTAAAGTTGCATCCTGACACTCTAATGAATCACTCATACTCATATAGAGTAAACTGGTTCAAGTGGTGAGAGTAGCATGAGGTCTTAGTCTTTGGCATGATAATAGCCTTAGATAATCATGGACTAACCTTGTGCGTGGTAAGGTGAAACTCATTGAGAATGACTCTGCAAAGTAATAAAGACCACCACAAATGCAAACAACTAATAAATCTAATTTCACTATATATATCTAGATACCAATGTATCATTGAGAAAACTATCAATAAGAATAATTAAACTTAAATATATGAATAACTAAACTAAAACAATATTTACGTCTTATAGAGGTAAAAAAACAAAACTATCTATGTTTATTTACATTGTATAAAATACTATATACAGATAAGTTACATTTCAGTGACAATATGAAATATAACTTATGTGTTTAATAAAATAGATCGGATCTATTAATTATTTTAGCTAGATTATTTTGTTTCAATTTTTTTTTTAATTTTAAATTAAATCCAATGTGGTATTGATCTAATAGATCTAACTTAAGATATGTCCTACTTGATATAGTCCGACCCAACATAAAGGGAACCTAATTACATAAACATTTTGCTGACCTATGTTATAGAAAGTTTCTAATTATGTTGTTGCACTTCAAGATCCTCTCATTCGCTCACTGAAATTAAATCCATAACTCTAATTTTCTAACAACTTGCAACCTATTTTTTTGTCTCACCACCGACATTTTATGTTTGTCTGATCAGTCATCATCCCTGGTCCCCAAAGTTACACACTCCAACATCATTTTCAACTTCTCAAGAGTCTTATAGATTTTATTAAAACTATTCACTAATATACATCCATATAATATAATGAAGATCTTAAAATTTAAATTTTAGTGTTATATAAGATTCTAAATTTTAAAATTAAAAAAATAATATTAGTAAAATACTTGTTGAATATAACTAATATTTAAATAATTTTTATTTTTAATAATTAAATTAGATTAATTTTTAAGAAGGTGTGGGAAGAAATGACCATTCACGTACACCACCATTATAGGCTATTTCTTTATGCACCTTCTATTTCCTTCCTGCACACCCCTAACTCAAAGTAAATGACTAAAATACCAATAACTTAAAAGGTATTAAAAATTAAAAATGTAAATATGAGAGTTGTTTTTCCTCTTTAACCTAGCCGTCGCATACTTTGCACCTCCATACACATCAACTTCTGCAACTCCATTTAAAGCTTTTGTGTTTCCATTATGTAAGGCTGCGACAAATTGCATTTCCTCCATTGATGTGTTGTCTATTTCCATTACAGGAGTGTCGTTCTGCAATTCCTTATCTTCGCATCTTCAAGACGTGCACCATTGCTCAAAGCCTGTGAAGAATAATAAGTGGTTTGTTCGAGTCCGACACACATTTTTGGATGTGAAAGATTACTGGATTGGACAATTCACGACTCCTTTATATCCAAAACTGTGTGTCGAGCTCTAGAATCCAGTGTGTATTTCATATCTGAAAACACATTATGGATTGTCTGATCTCATATTTATTTACTATTTGTTTTTACTGCAAATGACATGACGGTCAATGTACAATAATTTTTTTTTTTATAGTGTCTTTGAATTTGCAGCGCATGGTTGATAAAGATTCAGATGGAAGAATCTACAAGGAAGAATCTGAAGAGATAAAGTACAAAATCATACTTTTCAAGTTTGTTCAACATACAAGATGGAGAAGAAAAGTGGAGAAGAAAGGAGAAGATGGAGGTGCAGGGAGATGGGTGCAGGCGCGGCGTGGAGAGAAAGAGAAAAATCAGGGTTTTTAATGCTAGGGGTAAAAGAGGTTTTATGAAAGTTAGGTGTGCAGAAAGAAAGAAGGAGGTGCAGCAAGAAATAGCGTGAAAATCAATGTAAGAGCCCGGTAATTACTTGCTATGGGCTTGGGCCGTTTTACATCCTGCACTCTACACTTTTCCTCGTACACCTTATGTACTTTTATTTTAATTTTGCTTTTTCTTTAACACACATGAAATTGTCAACATATTTTGTAGAGTATATATTTTGGTGATTTTTTTTCCATAATATGTCTTATTTAAATTTTTAAAAATTATGCTGATTTTGCATAATTTCGAAATGTACATTTAAAAATGTCTTTTTCTTCATTGAGACATTTTGATTATTCAGAATTATATACTTTTAATTTTTACTTAAAAGAAGTAACATTTTGAAATTTTGTATGCTCTTTTTATCTCTTAAATCTTTGTATCTTGTTTTTATTCTCTTTCCTATATTCAAATTCGACTCAAATATTCTCCACTTAATTCCGATGAAATTATTATTAATTTTTTTTTAGACTGAGAGGTCAGTTAACTTATCATCGTTAACTTTTCTTTTAATTTAAAGTTGATCTTAGCTTTTTCAGCCAATGTTAATTAAGATTAATGTTGTATCAATATAAGTTAATATGTTAATACTATTTCTTAACTCAAGTCAGAAGTTTGTCAACGTAAATAATGTTTTTCAACTAATATCAAACATCATTTCTTTTATTGACAAAAACTTTTGAATTGTTTCAGTGTATTTTAGCTACAGTATTTTTTTCTTCTAATATTGACTACAATTATCTTTTGGCCAACATAAATTAAGGTTATTTCTCAACTATTTTCATTATAGTTTTCTATATTAACATTTAAAGAACTATAATTTGATTAATGTCAACCAAGTTTTTTTTATCAATGTCTCTTAAAATATTTTTTTGTTTTATCAGTCAAGTTTTTTTGAGTTGACGTTTTGACAGAAATATTTTAATTTGTGATTATTTTTTTTATTGATGTGGATTAAAGTTATTTCTCAATCAGAGGAGTTTTCTTTTACTGATATTTGTTGGATTAGTTTTCAATCGTAATGACTATAGTTTGATTTTTTTTTTCTATCTAACTTAAATAAATATTTTTCTCTTACTCGAGAAACATCGCCTTGAAATAGGACTTAGTCATATATTTTTAAATACTCATTCAATCCATTTTCTGAAGACAAGACTAATAATGTGTTTGGTTCGGTTTCAATTTGACGTATAATTGATTTTAAATAAAAAATTGATGTTAAATTAACTAAAAAATTTAGTTCAATAAAAACAACTAATATTTGATTTTACATAAAAGAAATCTATTCGATCTTTGGGAAGGCGTTACCAAATACACGCTAACTTCATAAAGAGATATTTGTTAATTTTACTTTGAGACAATAACTCAACGCGTAGTGGCAAAACCAAACAAAGGAACCGCAAAACATTCTTCAATGTATTGAAATTGAAATCATATCATGGACTCAAACTTTTCACAAGCATTCTTAAAGTGTTTAAACAAACTACAATGAACTTATTTTTGATAGGTTAGATTTAACTCACTTCCAACTTATTTAACTCACAAATTAATCGAACAAAGTTCAAGTTAATATATATTAAAAAATACACCTTTTACATATTCCAAGTACAATAAATACGTTTTTATACTTTCATATATGCATCAACATTCATTATTATGTTTTCCACCTAGGAACAACTTTGTGCCCATGGCTTTCTCTTCAATTTGAAAATGGTTTTGGGATCCAATTCTGTAGAATAGTAAGTGTTGTGCTTTGGTTGTTGTCACACATGATATGAACAAGCACAATAAAATACAACGTAAAGTCTACAAGAACACCAAAAGGGAAGACAGGACTTAAAGTGGATACTCATTAGCTTTAATTGTTTTGCCTTTAACCGTTAATGATCTTTCAGTGCTACAAACTTTATAATAAATAATTTTTCTACATTAACTCAATTCAGTGCCGCTCTTTAATCATGGAAGAATCTAACAACATATTTTAATATAACAAAGTTTTATTTAAAACCTTTCTTCATATTCATCATTTCTAAACTTTTCATTGTGAGAAAAGTGTTCCTAATACGTTTAGGTTTAGTTTTTGTACTGTATGGTCCATCGATAGATCAGTCTAACGGACCAAGGTCAAGCGGTGGTCCATTGGCAGATCAGTCAAACATATCAAGGTCAAGCGGTCGCAGGCCGCCCGCTACAGGTGAACCTCACATTGGACGCTGAAACGACTGTTCCATCGGAGTCTCAGTTCTGAACACACTAAATCGGTTAACCCGTCGGTCAGACGGATTAAACACTCCCTCCGCTTTCATCTCCAATTGTACTTTGTCTCCACTTTTATGGAGACCCTTACCTATAAGGACACCCGTCAGGCCGAACGACGGCCAAACCAAAACCTGAATCAATCAATTAGACATTAATTAAGATAAAACAAGTCAGTAATCAAAATTAAAAAGCAATTGGATTATGATTAAGGAACCTTAATCATAGATCCACACCGGAAATTATAAATGGGGGTCTAAGATAAGTTGATGATAATTTTTAATTCGCATTTATTACAACAGTTATAATTATGTACCGATCGATCTCGTCCATCTGACCAATCAAATGAGAAGGAAGACTATTGAACGGAGGATTCAAGTTAAAAAGAATACATAAAAAGAATTAAAAAGTAACTTAAGTATTGACAGTAGATACTTGGCTATTACACCCCGAAACGGTTTCTATAACAACTTTTTTTTGCCCAATTAGTTAACCACATAACCTTAAAATTAACCCATCTGGTTTTTATATTGGTCTTCCTTTACTTCTAGCAGTGTGAAGAAGAATCCCGATTTTAGAATCTCTATTTAAATCTCTTCTTTTGTTGGTATTTGGTTTGTCTTGATGCGTGATGTAAACACGCACACTTTACATTAACTCCCAAAAATGAAGTATGAGTATATAGTTTGTTCCAACACATGTTGCATCAATAATTGGGAAGTGATAAGAAACTAGGAGCAGTGTACACTGTCCTAGAATGTTCACCGACCCAGGTGAATGGACTAAATATAGCATCTTTACAAAGTAGCTTTAGGTTTTCCTTTTCTGTTGTAGTCTGCATTTTTTTTTATATTATAAGTATTTATTATATTCAAGAAACATTTATTTCAATAAACTTATTTACTAGTTGTTCTCCATACTGACCACACAATAAAATAAAATAATTAATTTAATGAAATGCACTTTTTTTCTCACACTAGTCACCTGACTATTTTATAATGTTTACCCATATTTGGTTTCTATATTTTAATATTTATTTGGTCCTCGAATTCATTTACTCGAATTTATACTTCGTAAACTCTGGATGGTTTGAATTAATTTATTTTGCTGTATAAGAAACAATGACGATGAATATTAGTAGTTGAATATTCCATACGGAGTTAAAATATAATACATTATTAACAACTAATTTTATATAATTATCAAAATAAATTAATCACTAAATATTAACTACCAAATTTTTATTTTTAAATTAATTTGATTAATTAACGAACAATTTAACGATGAATTATAATAATTTTTTCTTTCATTGATATTTATATTTTTTATCTGTACTTTTTTATCCTTTTGTATTGTTTATGAAACCATTCAGCGTTGAATACGTGGTCGAAACTCGCCCTCAATGGTTGCTCTGTAATTTTCATTGATTAAAATTTATATTGAACACCTTCAATCAATCACAGAATTTCAATTTTATAACTGTTTGGTCTGGTCTTATAGGGTTGCTAAGTCTTTCTTTTGTTTGCTTCTGTGTAGACTACTGTTCATGGAAGAAGAAATGGAGAAGGAAGAAAATTGTGCCCAATTTTAATATTTTATCTTTAACTCCGATATTTTGATCTATTAAATTTTTTATTAATAATTTTAATAAATATATTAAATTTAACATTTAATCTGACTAAAACAAAAATAAATCATGTCCACAAATAAAGATGAAATAAAATAATACAATTCTTAAAAAAAAAAAAGACTTGAAAACCAAAATTATAGATAACAACTAAAAAACGTTAACATTACAATTTAGCTTTTAATGTGTAAAATAGTAATGAATTAATTAGAAATATAATCTTGAAAATAACTATAATAAAAACTAATGTTTTTTCGTAGTTTTCAAGTAAAAGATAATAAAAAAAAGTATTTAGGCTATTACGCATAATATGATTTCTTTTCGTAATACGTTAAACATGTTTTTTCAGCTGACATTTGGTGAAAAGATTCGAAAGGTAAAATCGAAATAAAATTGAACTTATTAAGCAATAAAACTTATAATTTTTTTTTTTTTTTTTTTTTTGAGTGAGTTTTATTAAATCACATTATTTTAAAGTACTTTTATAGTTTTTGTTTGAACAAAAGAATCTTACAAAACTTTTATTTTTATAATTTTTAAATTTAAAGTAAAATTTTCATTTTGTATCATGATATTTTGTATAATAGATATAGTTCTGATATTAATCTTTGTCACATCATACTATCTGATATTAATTTTATTAAATCTAAACATTAAATTTATGAACTTGTGACAAATCTCTATTAACGATATTTTCTAAATTCAAGACTTTAATCATAAAAATATATTTAATTAAAACATATTAATCTACACGTAAATCTAAGGTTTTGAATTTTAATAAAACTATAAGTTACAAAATCAAAACTTTAAAGTATAAATAAAAATTATTAAAAATATATTATATAAAGCATTTTATGAAAGTATTTATAAAAAGTAAAATAATGTGACAGTAAAAATTAATAAAATAAAGTAAAAAGTTCATAATGTCAACTTTAACCATAGTTTATCACGCCTTGTCACTCAATCAAATAAATAGTATTATTTCAAAATGATATTTTTTCTTTTCTTCATTCACAGTGAAAGAAAAAAAAAACATAAGGCACAGTAACAAAGGACTTAAAAACGAAAGTTTAGCAAAGGTAAAGAAAAAAAAAGGGGGAATAGATGCAGTGAAATCAGCAAGTCAAGTGGTGAATGATGAGGGTACAAAAGTGTGGTGCGTAGCAGAGGATTATAGCCAGTGTCATAGTTTCTGATTTGTGAAGAATCAGGGATCGGGAAAGAAGTAACGAGGGAAAAGTTACGTGTGAGCATTGGAGGCACGTGGCGGAAAATGAATTGTGATGTGCGGCAGGATGGCCACGTGGTGCACACGTGTTGAAAGTGAGGAGCGGTGAATGATGGGTGTGGAAGGGTGAGAGGGGAACACTGAACAGTGGTGATTGAGAAAATGAGGTGTGTTCAGTTGATGACTCCATTGGGCATATAATAATGGTAAACAACAAATCCCGAAAAGGGCATAGAAACCATTTTAAAAAGGAGCCACGCCATCATATGATTACGCTGTCAGTGTTGGTGGGCCCATAGGGCTTCGAGGTTAGCGAAATTGGGCCCACTTTGATTTACGGAACGAAACGACGAAAGAATCTATAGAAAAGCAGTAGTGACGTTGGAGAAACTGAAGTGAAAAGCAAGGTTCAGAGAAAACGCGGAACCGTGGGTTTGGGTTTGGTTTTGGTTTTGGTTTTGAGAGAGTTTTGGTGTTCTGATTTCCAAAGTGAACGTACACTTGGGCAGTTTGGTGGTTTTGGATTCCACACTCTTCCTCATGGCGCGTGTCTTCCACCACTTCTCTGTCCCTTTGTAAATTTGCACCAATTTGAGAATTATTTACACAACCTAGAAAAAAAAAATGCAGTTACATGTGGGAGTTCGAGCATTGACATTGTCGAAGAAAGTTCAACTTCAACATTGCCGCTGAGAAACCTGTAGAACTGACAGCTGTTAGAAGAAGACGATCATTGATATTTTAAGAATTTAATAATTACTATTACTATGGTGTAACGAAGATAAAAAGAATGAACTGGTGTCCTTGGTATACTTTGGTCTTGTCTAAATATAAAGAATGAGAATAGAAAAATAACAATACTTTATTAAATTATTTGATGTGAGCACATTGATTAATTAAAGTCTTCAGTTATTATAAATTGAATTTTATGTAAAACTTATTATTTATCTTCAACATATTAATTTGATATTGTAATGTTAGATCATGATGATTTTTTAAAGAATAAATATGTTTACAATTTGTTAATTTTAATGTGAAATTAAAATTGATTCATGATATTTTTATCTAAAATTTAAAAGCTAAATGGACAAATTCAATAATTTTTTTAAATTTTATTTATTAAATAATAGTGTTCAAACTTACGTTTGAGATATAAAAACTTAAATGTTAATTAAAATTACGTAAAAATATAATAATTAGAATTAGAAGAATTATATTTACTTATTTTATTTTTAAAATTCAATGATTAAACTAAATTTGAGATAAAAGCATATTATTTTAATTTTACATCAAAATTGTCTGAAAGCATGTTTATCTATTTTTAAAATACATCATAGATAAAAATATTGTATATAGAGACAAAAGAATTCCCCATTGTATCTTTCCTTAAATAGTAATTGTATACATTATTTTCGGGATGAGATAATTTACTTAAAGTTGTCGGGAGGTATGGATTAATACAGATTAATACACAATCAATAGTTAAATTTTCCCCGAGAAATTAAGTAATTAAATCTTGACTAATATATTATTTGAAAAGTTAAATAAAATTTTTAAACTGCGTTTAATTTTTTTTTTCAGTCAAAGGAAGAGGCTCAAACTCCCAAAACATATGAAATTTCAAATTTGTTATGGTCAACCGTGCTAAGCGCGATTTAAATATGGTAGGTTTAGTTTTTGAAAAACATCACACAAAAAAAAAAAAAAACAATTCGTATGTTTAAAATAGTGGGAAATTGAAAATATTGAGTGCTCTGGGTGACCGTTAATGTCAAGTGTTGAATTATGTGAAACTTGGAAAAAGTCAGGAACAATTAAATGTGTTTTTGCAAGTTAGAGAAAAACAAGTCAACTTTAGCATGGGCTAAGTAATCACCCCGTTGATATGTTTTATTTACAATATGTGAGAAACAATTATAATATATCAATAAAAGTTGTATGCAGTTAGAGAAATAAAGCTCTGAAGTGAAGTCGTAACAAATTAAAAGAATAGGTAAAGTCGTATTTACGTATGTAACCTCTACATTGTCAAGTATTGTATGCAATTAGAGAAATAAAGCTGCAAATTGGGCTTTACATAAATAAATTTAACCTATATATTAAGAAATACTAAAGCCTAATACGTTCTACTAGGTACTATGAACTTTAGAAAAATACGATTTAATCTTTTATTATGAATTTAATTTAAGTTCTCTGGTACGTGTTAATTATATTGGTTATCTTTTTATGTTTAAATAATGCATTAATTCATTAAATGACATAAAATAAATAATATAAGGCTCAAACATAACACTAAGTTCACTAGATTGTAGTTGAAAAGAGAGATCAAGAAAATTATTTATCCTATATAAATATATCACTCAAACATTAGAGATAATATTTGAGTGATAGAGCGTTGGACATTTAAACGTGACTAAGATGGTCACATGTGTCTTAAACATAGAATTTGAGATATATTTTGAACACATAAGTGTTGGGTTATGTGCTTAAGTTATCAAAGGATGACACATAAAGGATGATGTTTTGGGTTACATTGTTGAAGGTATTGCTCATGCGAGATGGTTGAATATTTCTTAAATTGAAGATGCTACTCAAACAAGTGAGACTCACTCAAATGTAGATATGTTGAAACACAATGATTTTGTTGATGATGTTACGATAGAGTTGATGTTGTTTATTCATGTTGTGATTATTTTGTCATACATATTTATGACGATAATATAATATAAAAAAGTGTAATATGTTATATGTGTTCTAAAGAGATATATAATTGATGTTAAGACTAGAGATGTAATGAATGGATGACATATGTCCTTTTTGAGTGGTCGTATGTGATAGATATTGTTATATTACTGATGACAAACACTCTAGCAGTGGCCAAACACATAAAAGGAATATTAGACTTCATCAAAGATAGCTGAGTCCAACCTCTTATTTTTTTTGGGTTAGTGATTTATTATAACTAGTATAATATGTTTGTTTGTGCCTTGTATAATAGGTCAATTAGTATAAAGTTTTCTTTGAGCCTTGAGTAATACTGTAGGGTTTATGGGCTTATAGTTTGCAATAAATAAGGCGCTTTTCAGGGTTGATCCTAAACCCTAAATCACAAGTCAACTCTCATTCACGCTTAGCTTACTATCCAAGAGTGAGGATATGTTGGTCTCTACTCCCTTCGTGCATGAGACACATGTTATTGCTACTTGGCAAGACACGTTTGGCATATGTGTCTCCCTTGGTTCCCAGGTTAGAGAAAATTAGGATTTTGGTCTCTTTTTTTGTGAGACACCTTTAGAGTTTCTTAGGTTATAATATAAGTCATCTCACAATATAAAAACTATTTTGAGATTAGTAAATAAATGTTGTCAAATTTATGTTATTACTTGTCTCTAAACTCACTTAGGCTAGAGTACTTCTTCTAGGTTTTCTCTAACCACCATTTCTCTTGAGTTGACCCAACCTCTTTTGAGAGCACCAAACACCGACTCACCAACATCATAGTCGAGCTATTTCATCCATTTTCATAAAGCTTCCACACCCACCATAACTTTTACTCCTTGTTTGGAACTTACGACTTGGAGGAGGAGTAATCAATTACTTATATACATGTTTATGTTTTGATTTATATGTATATAATGTTTGATCTGGGTAGTTTTGATTGGATGGTTCCATTACCCTTCATAGGTGATGCATGATACCTAGGGAGGTGACAAACCCTATGTGATGATGATAAATTTGAAAATCACACTAAGAGATTTATCAATTGTATTATTGTTTAATTAAGTAGATCGTGAAGTCATGAGAAGTTGAAAAAAACTTACATTTGATTTAGTAACAAATGTGTCATATCATATGTTTAAGATACGTCAGATATTAGCATTTAATAATAATTATATATAATGATTTTTACAAGTTTTATAAAAGACATTTTGCAATTAGTCTTTGATGATGTTTAGTTAAATGTGTGTTTACTTAATATCACATGCTTATGATATTGAAATATAAATCATGAACTAAACATGATAACAATATATGAATAATAATTACACATGATAATGAAAAGGATGATATATGATGATAATACATACATGATAATATTCATATTTGTTTACATTATCTTACTTATATATATATATATATATATATATATATATATATATATATATATATATATATATATATGTATGTGTGTGTGTTAACAAGCCTCAGAGTTTCAATTGTTGATCATATGAAAATATGTGTCAACGAGCGGTCAATCGCCTAAGTGGTGCCAAATGGACCCTACGTTGGCCCTCAGGGTCCCAATTGTTGATCATATGAAAATGTGTCAATGAGTGGTCAACCGTCTCAGTGGTGTCGAGCGGATTGTACGTCGACCCTTAGGGTCTCAATTGTTGATCATATGAAAATATGTGTCAACAAGTAGCCAATCAGCTTAGTTGCGCCAAGCGAACAATATGTCGATCAAGTTGTGATGTTGTATATATATATATATATATATATATATATATATATATATATATATATATATATATGTATGTATGTAAATATGTGTCAGAGAAACAACACTAGACATTTATCGAACAAGGTTGTGCAACCATCAATGTCGAATGGTTATTAAGATAAACAAGTTAGTTGGTGGTTAAGGATCAACAAGTCAGTAATCAAATTTTAAAAGTAATTAGGCCTTGATTAGACCAAATAGAAAACTATAAATATAGGTCAAAGATAAGGTTATTGAGACTTTTCTTCTGCATTTATTACAACATGATTTGATATTACCGATCAAATTATTACTGACTTAAATATCAAAATCTTTTCAGTAAATACACTAATCGACATAAACACTTAAAAAAAAAAAAAACTCGAACGAATGAACGAAACGTGAAATCAAAGACTGAGCAAATTATTTAAATACAAATTATTTAGCTCCCTACACATATATGAGCAAATATAAACCCGTAAATGAAAATCTCCTTATTCAGAAAATTGTGAATTAAGTAAAAAGTGACAGCAAACTTGTATTCTTACAAGCAATTTGAAGAATAAATATGTAGCAATTTTGTATTAATATGAAAGACATTTTTGTAAAAATAATATAAAGTAGTTAACAAAATTAACATTTTCAATTAATTTAACTAATTTAAGATGTGAATAAATCAGAAGAAGTCTTTGAAAGAGGGAGAAAGTATTAACCGTGTCTTCATGTATAATTGAGCTAGAAATTCAATGCGCTCTGAACGCCAGAGGCAGGTAGCCCGTGGTCCCATTAATTAACTCTTGGAAAAACCAGAGTAAGAAAGCAGGACATGGTCACATATAAAAGGTTTTTGTCCTTATTTATTTATTGTTTTAAGAGTTTGGTACAGTATCTTTAATTTTGTACTTATTTATTATTAATATAAATACTTATAATTTTTCAAGAATAAAATAAACTAAAGTTTAATAACCAAATACATAGACAAATTGTACAGAATTATTTTAAATTTAATTAGAAAGCTTCAAATCTTAAAATATATTACAATTTATTGAACTATAAAATACATATATAGGCGTTGAGAGTTACCGTTACTCTTACGCGCAGTGCGCGAGTTTGGGCCCTAGAGCTTACTTACACCCCACCACAATTTGCAAGCAAGAAGAGAGGGACATGTGAGGTTTGGTCCAAACTGGGTCCCACCACTTCTCACAGCCCAAACAAACTGTTAAAGATCTCCTCCATTTCCGCTTCAAACCCTCACATTTTGTTCAAATTACAAAAATGCCACACCATCATCGTCCACCTCTCCCACACTCAATGGCATGCCTGTAATTTTGGCTGCCCCTGGAATTAATAAGAATAACCAAACTTTTTAAAAGCTAGATGCAGGTATTTGGGCCAATGGATGCACCCAGACGGGTTAGTTTTTGTAATTGCAAGTTATAACCTGTTACCTGCCTCTCTTTATTATTGCCCTCTCGTTTCCGCATTCAACGACCAAAACAAAAACAATTTCACCTACCACTTTATAAAACCCTTCCTTTCTCCTTTCCCCCAATCACTCTCTGTTCATTTTGTTCCTTCATTCCTTCCACGAACCAAACCCAGGGAAACACTTTTCCTTTCAGTTTCCGAAGACAAACAAACACTGAAAACAAATCATGGCCGGTTCTTCCAAGAGACATTGTTTCTCCGATGAGGATGGTTGGATTGCTCCCACGGACCCTGGCTTTTCTGGGCACAACTACTCCCATCACAACCAACACGGTTTTGTTTCTAGAACATTGGGTTTTGGCACTTTCTACAACAGAGGGTTCAGGAGCCCCTCTATTCTTTCGCCAAGATCTGGGAGATTTTATGATGCCAGATTCGAAGATCACCAACCGCACTTTCTTGAAGCTTGTTTTCTTTGCAAGAAGCCACTCGGGGATCGTGACATCTTCATGTACAGGTTAATTTTACAGATTTCATCTTCTTGCACCTTCGATTACTAATATATATTACATTCCTCAATCAATTCCCTTTTAGATAAATTAGATTCCTTCGGCCTTCCAGTTTTTACTATGATTCTTAATCTAAATCTTTCTTTCTCTATCTCTTCATTCCTGAGAAATTATTACATGTTTCTTGTTCTCAACAGTCTGTTGCTATGGTTAATTGAGTGATTTGCAATTGCAGTGTCATGAATTTATGGTAAATTGGAAATCTTGATTGCATGTCTTGAAACTTGCGATGCTGGGATATCTTGATAATTTATATTTTTGTTAGAATTTGTACCCTAAGCGTTTTTCCATGTCAGGATCTAATAAAAAGAAGTTTTTTCCTTTTTTCTTTTCTTTCTTCAATGCTTTTGATTAGGTTTGATTTCGATTTGGTAATTTAATTGTGGTTTTCATCTGAATGTGAATTTGAATATTGTTGGATCTCTATGACATGGCTCTGACGGTGTGTGAATTATTTGTACTGCAGAGGGGACACGCCTTTTTGTAGCGAAGAGTGTAGACACGAGCAAATAGAGAGAGACGAAGCCAAGGAGAAGAACAAGAACATTTCTTCTATAAAGGCTTTGAGAAAAAAAGAGCAAAGAAAATCTGTCTCCCCAAACAAGGCCCAGAATTACTCGTTTCGTGCAGGGACGGTTGCTGCCGCTTAGATGAAACTTGTATGCTAATAGAATACAAAGAAAAAAAAAACAGTTAAACCGCTTCAGAGTTCTCTAAAAAGAAAGGAAAAGAAAAAAACAATGAAGAGAAGGAAAGTAGAAGTGAAGTTCGGAGTTTGCTTTCTTTCCATGAAAAAGGGTCAAGAGAGAAGAGATCCTCCTCTGAAAGGATTTTTTGTTCATGAAGCTGTATATGGTAATACGTATAGAGAAGCTAGTTGCGTGTTGGATCCTCTCTACCAAATGACTCATTTTTCAGGATTCTTATTTTTTAAAATATTATATATATATATATATATATATATATATATATATATATATATATATATATATAAAGCTATTAGATATAGTATCCTATGTGATGTGGTGGTGTCAAACAGTTTCGAAGTTTTAACGAAGAAACTTAATTGCTACCACATGTATTTCTATAACTTGTTATACTGTTTTCACCTTTTTAAGTGAACATTAAATAAGAATCCATGAAAGGAGAGTTATATCTGCTGTATCTGTGGCCTGCGAAGAATTTGGGATAGTGGAATTTTGAGGTCTGAAACACACTACCATGTTATTGATACTTTACAGAAGAAAAAAATAAAATTTTGGAAAAAAAGAAAAGAAAAGAAAAACCTGCTACCGACCTATGATTTCGTTTAGTTATTAATGATAATTAGGTTTTAAAAATTTTTCCTTATGACTTTAGTTCATATTTTTTAAAATTATTGATCTTAGTTTATTTATACTTATAGAAAAATTCAAAGTCCTCTCTCCCTCCCTCTCCTTTCCTATTTATTAGTTTTTCACAAGCATTTTGCTATTTTTAGATACTTTCTGAACTGGTTGGTATATGCGTTTCTTTAGCTTTTATTACTACTGGTGATCGTTGGTGTATATGTTGTATATATTCGCCATTACAACTATTTTTATATGTGAATTTGGTTTCTTTTATATTACAAAAGTAAGAAAAAAAATATGAGGAAAATTTGATTTTTATAAATATTTTTCATCAAGAAAAGAAGTATGAGATAGTTTTTTTAATCTAAAATTAAATTTGATTTTAAAAATATGTAAATAAATAAATAAATAAATGATGTAAGATATAAAAAATAATAAATACTAATTAAATACTAAAATGGAAACGGTATATTTAAAACAAAGCATGTTTGATTTAGCGATTTTTATAATTTATAATAGAAGTCCTTGTATTGTATTAAACTTGTTCCAAATTTAAGTAATAAGTTTCAATTAAATTTTATTAATATTAACATATTAATTTAAAAATCATTATATTTTAGTGATTTTATAATAATTAAAACATATTTTAAAATTATTGTATTGTAAGCTAGGACATTAAATTGATTAGCTTATTACTTTAGAAAATTATCATATACCAGTCAACTGATGAGAAAGAGCGTTGTAAACATAATTGATCCATATTTATGATATAGTAGAACCTTTTCTATTCTATTGTTTTTTTCTTAATTTTTTATGAGTTTATTTTAAGAAGGCGAAATATGTGTCAAGTTTAATTATTTTATTCTTATTTCAAAGTAAAAATTTACGGGTCTTTCTTCTTTCACTTCCCTTTTTTCCAGATTCAGAATGCAAAAAGATTTCCGAAACAGTGAGGGTAGTTTGGAAATTCCATATTTTTGAACGTACAGGCAGAAAAATGTGGGGTGCAGGAAGAACCATCCAAATTATTTAACAACAATAATACCATTTAGTAGCAGCCCATTCCAAATTCATCCTCTATCTTGTTTATAATTTTCTACACATAATAGTGAAACTTAAATTAGGAGAATTTATAATTCATTGTATAACTTATTTCATTTAATTTTAATAAATAGTAAAACATAAAATTAATGTATAGATGAAAAAAATTTAAGATATTTTTTATATTTCTTCTCTTATTTCTTCTCTTCACCTATGATGTTTATTTTCTATTAGTAAAATACAAACTTGTGGTTAAAAACAAAAAAAAAAGTTAAACATAAAAGTATTATTTTTACTCATTCTCACATGTCACCATTCATTAAGAAAAAAAATATAATTATCTATTCACACAAAAAAATATTTTATATCTGTAAAAAATATTTTAAATATAAAGATTTAAATATCTTGTCTTGTTTTTTAAGTTTTTGACACTCTAACTAGTTGAAGTGTAAAAGTATTTATTTTTTGTAAGGAAATTCTTTCTAGGAATTTAAGATGGAGTCTTAAATATTACATGTATTTTTATAGCGATTTTATAACTGTGACTTATTTTTGGTAATTTTTCCTTTATGCAAGCATGTCTCTCCAGCTTTTGGTTATGATTCAACTAGTAATTAATGAAATTAAAGAATTTAAAGAAACGACAATCCTTTTTGTTATAAAAAGAAGTACAAAAATTATGCAATTCAAACTGATCATTAAATACGCATAAATCAAAACTATATCTTTTGATTCGAAAAGCATTTAAAATTATACAAGGCCAAATATATTTTTAGATTATATGATTTAGAAATATATTAACACAATATTTTTTTACAGATTACACACTTTAAGATACATCTCCAAAATTATAGAATACACTATTTAAACTGTATTTATAAATCATCTAATTTAAAAAATATTTTTCAAAATTTACAATTTGATAATATAATTCATACATAATTTAAACTTTTCCAACGAAGAATGCGAAAGAAAGATTGGGCTTAAAGGAAGAAAAACTCTAGAATTTAGATATCACTATTTGATGATTTGATTTTCATTATTTCTGACTTCAGATGTCAGCATAGGCAGATCAAGCCACCTGGCAATTAATTGCATACTTGAAGGGCAAGTGTGTCACACCGAAGGACGACCGCATTGCAAAGCGTATTAGTAAAATGAAAATTAATGCTATAATATTTTTTTTAACATTATTAGTTAAAGTTGCTTAATGATGAAGGGAAACATTAACCAACAACTATAATTTTAATGACGTTCACTATTAATAAAAGATTTCGAATAAAATTGATAGTTTTCGAATAAAAGATATGCTACACTCCTACTAAACAGCCACGTTGTTGCACACGTGACCTCACGTGAGGGGTTTTGTACACGGTCAACTCTTACGATTGAAAAATCGTGTATAGTAGTAACTTTTGGTTTACACGCTAATCTTAATTTTATGCCATGCGATCGATTTTTCTGGGAGTACCTTTCAGAGCAAGGATAGTAGTAATATTAGTAGCATTTTCATTTCATTTTATATTTATATATATTTTTGGGGCCAAAGCGACAACAACGTGACCTTCAAGTTCCGAATCACTCATTCCGTGAGCCGTTTTTCCATCCTCTTTTCCTTCTCATCGCCACCGTCATTCGTCGTGTTTTCGTCTCTGTAACCGCCGCGATCGTCTTCGTCGTGCGGTGTATATGATCACTCCGCCAAGAGATGCTAGAGGATCAGGTGGCGTACCTCTTACAGAGGTACCTTGGCAATTATGTGAGAGGTCTCAACAAAGAAGCTCTCAAGATCAGTGTCTGGAAAGGTTCTCAAAATCTTAACTAACTATTCTTTTTTATTTATTCATTTCATTTTCTTAATCACTTTCTTTACTTTCTATTTAGCTATTTCTTATTTACACTTGATTTCTAGTTGAGATTAGAGTAAGGCTACGAGTTTGTGTTGAATTAAATTTGTCGAATTGAAATTCAAGTGTTCAATCTGCTGGCAGTGCTAGAGCTACCGTAGCGAGTGTGCGTGTGTCGTTAGAGTAGCTAATTTTGTTTGAACTTATTGTTTTCGGTGGTTGTGAAACTTCTGCATTGAACTAATCAACGTAGTTAAACTTCTGCATTGAACTAATCAACGTAGTTATTTGGGCGTTAATATTTGTCGAATTGGATATACTAAGTGTTCAATCCGTTGGTCCTGCCAGGGCTACCGTTTCGATTTTTCGCGAGTGATTTGACTAGCAAATTGTGTTTGGAACTGTTGTTTTTGGTGATTGTGAAACTTCTGCATTGTTCCGATCAATGTGGATACTATTTTCGGCGTTTATGTTTGTCGAATTGAATTTCAAGTGTTTAATTTGTTGGTCGTGTCAGAAGAACTATAGCGAGTATGAGCTGGTGGTTCGAGTTGCAAATTGTGCCTGCAACTGTTGTTTTTAATCATTGTAAATTTTCTGCCTAGTTCTCCAATCACTGTAGCTTTGAATGAGAGTGGGAAAAGGCACCGGGTAAAATGATTCTATTATCAACAATTGGCATTTGGCTATATTGAATTTTTTATGTTTCTATTTTTTTTCCTCTTTCCCAAAATGTGTTGGAGAATCAAATGCATAATTTGTTCTAGCTGTCCTAGCGGTGTTCTAATCAATGTGCATTTGTTCGTGAGGTCCATCTGTGCAAACAGATATGCATCTTAGTTACTAATAATCATTATTGGAAGATTGTGGGTACGTTTGAGAGCATGGTTTTGGAGGGGAAGGAAAACGAAGACAAATTTCTTATTTTTAAACGAAGAGAATTATATCATATTTACACAAATAAACTAAATATTACGACATCCAACCTAATCTATCATTTTATTTCTTTCATAAAAAAAAAAAAATCAAATTAGAGGATATTTTTTTGAAATGAAAAATTTATTCTTTCTTCCTTTTTCCTTTCAGAATTCAACTCCCAAACATATCCTTATCGAGTTTATGGATGTAGAGTTGTTCGCTTTTACTTTTTATCTTCCTCATTAATTTATCTGAAATACCTACATATGAAACAGGCGATGTAGAGCTGAAGAATATGCAGCTGAAGCCTGAGGCTCTGAATGCTTTAAAGCTTCCAGTGAAGGTTAAGGCAGGTTTTCTAGGATCAGTGAAACTTCAGGTTGGTGGGGGATCAACTGCTTTCTCAGAATTTAGAAATATAATGTTGAATATATATATATATATATATATATATATATATATATATTTTTTTTTTTTTTTTATATTTTTTTATATATATATATATATATATATTGCTTTTTTTTTTTCATATTGCTTCCTGTAAGTAAGGTATGTATGCATCCATTGAGTCGGAGGAGACGATCTTTGATTTTACTTTACTTTAATTTTGGTTCTTGACCATTTATGTAAGATTGAATGGCCAAGATTGACTCTCTTTCCTTCTACTGCAAACCTCTTTGGTCAAGGATGGACATAAAGGAAAACTAGACTGAGTTAGAAAGAAATAACAAGAGCTTAGATGAACAAATGGGAACTTTGAGCCTTGATCATGTTTGACGAAGAAATGAAAAGTTGAGATAGCTTTAATTTACACAATAAAGTAGCTCATCAAAAGCACTATATTTGAATTATTTTTTCTGTATAACTTTTCATTTGCCAGCTTTGTTCTCCTATTTGTGTGATTAATTTGTGGTGTAACCAACTGTTTTAGTTCTCATTTTTCTAATTTATATTATCTTATAGATGCAATAGGTGATTCAATAGCATTATTTCCTTTTGATTAACTAAAATTATCTTGTACTTTATGGTTTCTGTTTTTCACAGTTGATAAAAAAGAGAGGGACTTTGGGGATTATTTCAGCTGCATGACAATTGTATAAATGGAATGATTTTTCCTATTTATCTTCTTTGTTTTATAACTTCATGGGCATATTGTAATTGCCAAAGCTGTAAGAGCTGGTTTCTTTTCTATTTATCTATTGGTAGGAGACAAACAAAGTTGCAGGCCTCTTGGTTTGTTTTGGATTGTGGTAAAAGTTCATTATTGAAATATTTTCTCATTCATCATGCACCCATTTAGCAGAAGTCAAAAATTCCTTTCTGCTTGACTGATGGTCACATTTGATGATTGTGTTTCTTTTAAGGTTCCATGGAGTAGGCTTGGCCAAGATCCCGTTCTAGTATATTTGGATCGCATTTTCTTACTAGCTGAACCTGCAACTCAAGTTGAGGGATGTAGTGAGGATGCTGTCCAAGAAGCTAAGAAGAGCCGGATACAGGTAAGAATTCAGAAGTAAGAGTAAGATAAAGTGTATTCACTTTGGGTTGAAGATGATTTATTTTGGGAAGCTCACTTTTCTTCCATTTGGCAACAGGAGATGGAACTGAAACTTTGGGAGAAATCACAACAGTTAAAATCAGAAATGGTACGAATTTCAATTTTATAAATGTCTTTTTTTAAACAAATAGTGGATTTTCACTTTGGATTGTGTCCAGCACGATATATCCACCCAGCTTTATGTTCATCTGCTCAATTTCTGGACATGATTGAAATGGTAGAGCGCTGGATAAATACACAGAATTTTGCTCCCTCCAGGTTTTCTTAGAATTTGGATTTTAGAGCTACTCAGCCCTAAAAGCATCTTGTAAGTTAAGGACTGTGCATGTTTTATTTTAGTGACACATTTAGTTGATGTGGGGCTAAATACCATCCTTGAGGCTACAAATTAAGACAATTTCGAAAGAGGCTGTAACTAAAACGTTGAAGAGAGAGTAGGAGAGAAGTTTCAGAAAAAATGAATGTTATTACGAATGTGTGAAAAGTATATGTTGTGCATTTGATCCTTATATTTATTCTCAGTAGTCAATTAGATAACTTACTAGCTCTAGTCTCCTAATAGAGGGTGCATCTGTCCTAATTCCTAGCTAATTCAACTTAATTGTCACAATAGCTGGTCAGCAGCTGATTAGGCCGCAGCTGAGTTCAAACATCATAAACACACTCAATACTTTCACAGTACATGTACACTCATGAAATATAATACATATCCCAATAAGTTTCACCAGAAGACTGCAAAAACTGCACCACTGTCACAACTTTTGCTTGTTTCTTGTCAAAATCTGTATATGTTAACAATCAAAACTCTCCCAGAGTTGAAGGCAAATTCCAGCCTCACCCCTAAACCCCAAACAAAGTATTTCGCATGAAAGTTGGTAACAAATTTGCCTTATAGCTAAATGGCGATGACATTTGAAAGTTATCTTTTCAATGTTGTGTTTCATTTCCTATCAGTGAATTGGTAATGTGTGTATAGTTTATTCATGGATTTTGGAATAAAGCCATGTCATATATAATTTTCGTATACCTATGCATTGGATACATATAAGTTTGAGGTTATGCATTCCAAATTCATCTCTGAATCTTTGTGTGAACCTATGCCTGCATGTTTCTGTATGATTAAGAATACCTTATATTAACTCATGTCTCTCGTTCTTTAATCTTAAGAATCAATCATGGTTGGGATCCCTCATTGGCACCATCATTGGAAACTTGAAGCTTTCAATTTCTAATATTCACATCAGATATGAGGATAGTGAGAGGTTAGAAATTTTGGAATGTTTTGTGAGTGGAAATTAGATCTGTCAACTTTTTATACCCTTTTATAGCCTGATATCTTGGTTTGTAGCAATCCAGGGCAACCATTTGCAGCTGGAGTTATGCTGGATAAACTCTCTGCTGTGACAGTTGATGATACCGGGAAAGAGACTTTTATTACTGGAGGTGGACTAGATCGCATTCAAAAGGTTCTCATGTGACTTATATTGGTTGTAATGATGAAATCCTTTTGTACGATTAAGATGCTTGTTCATTTGATAAAGTTTTACAGTATATCTTGCTTTGGAACAAAGTAAGGTTATCTAAATTTTTATTTTGTTTGAATGAATTTTTTTACCTGTGAAACATAATTTTTGAATGGAAATAATGGTTTTGTGTCTGTAATGATCAATACATTTGCTACATGCTAGTGTTTTTTTTCTTTTCGTTAATGTCTTCTTTCTACATTGCTTTGCAGTCTGTTGAACTTGATCGACTTGCAGTTTATCTAGATTCAAATATTATACCGTGGCATATTAACAAAACATGGGAAGATTTGCTCCCTTCAGAGTGGTTTCAGGTACGTATGCCAGAGGGGATAGGGAGGAGGGTTATGGGTTTACGTAGACTCATTATTTTTTTCTTTGACTTCTTTAAAGTCCTTTTCTTTTTCAATATTTATCATGTATTTAAGGAGTAACTTGTTTGGGTATAGTAGTTAGTTTGGTTATCATGATGCTGCTATGTTTATGATTAATGTTGATATTCTTGCTGTGTGAGAGGAGAGGAGTTGTTCCAACTTGGTTCTCTAGAAGGGTAGGGAAATTGGTGGGATTGTGTTCATGGTCTGTCTAAGATGTTTGGGGGTGTGTGGTTCTGCTTGTTTACTGTAATTTCTTAATGACTCGGTGTCACTGTTATTCTATCCTGATCCTTTAAAAAGTGGTTATTTTCTTTTCCTGTTAATATTACTACAACAATAATAACCTTATCCCACTAGGTGTTTCTACTAGGTGAGGTACATTACGTGGTGCTATAAGGCTTCGTTAAAGACCAGATTTTTAGTGATATTGCTCTCCATGATATCCCCCTTTTAAATTATTTTTAAAGTATTTTTCTTGGTGCCTTCAATGACCATTTTTGTTTGTGTTTTAATCATTTCTTTGTCATCTTTCTAGTGACAGTTGTCATGCCAATATTTCCTTGCATGCAATCATCCATTATCATAGTATTGGAGATATTGTATCAGCGGATATTAACTGTATTCTGAATTTTTGCATTTCACTTTCATTTCAATGTTTCACTTTTCTATTATAGTTAGTTACAAGTTAATTACTAGTTGTTTTAGTGCTGACTCAGCATTGAGTACTCTTATAGCTATCTCTGGTGTACTCGATGTTTAAATTATCTGACTCATTTTTGTTGGTAGGGGTGTATTAGGTGATATCATGCACGATACTTAGATCTGTAACAAACTTGAAAAATTCCAGGTTAACATACTCGGTCCATTATCTGACCAGATTCATTTGATGGAATTAAAAAACTGAATTTTGAAAAAAAACATGAAAAAGATGTCAAATGTTGGACAAACTAAGAATTTTTGTTTAATAATGTATGTTCATGTTACAGGATTATACTCACTAATAAAAGTTACAAACCATCTCATCCCATAAACAATTTAGTAACAAGTTCCCCATAAATAAGAAGAATAACATAAAAAGGAGTAGCACCTTTTAATATTGCCAGGTAGAAAGGAAGAACAATGATGCTTATTAACTTGAAAATCATCGCACTGGAAAGACTGAACAATGTAACTTTATTATGTTTTCACTGTAATTTTATTATCTTCTTTTCTTTTAGTTTCTTGGAAGTGATTTTCTTATAAAAACATTCAGATATTTAAGTATGGCACTAAAGATGGGAAGCCAGCTGATAAGTTGTTAAGAAAGCATTCGTACATTCTGCAACCAGTGACTGGGAAGGCAAAGTACTCCAAGCTACTGCCAACTGAAGTTGCTGATAGCCAAAAACCTTTACAGAAGGCCGTGGTGAACTTAGACGATGTTACAATCAGCATATCCAAGGTTCATTTGACTTGTTTTTTATTGTCTTTGGAGATTGTGTTTGTTTTTGTAGATAATCTTTGTATCTTTTTCTTTGTAGGATGGATATGGGGATATCATGAAATTAGCAGACAACTTTGCTGCATTTAATCAACGACTAAAGTATGCACATTATCGTCCACTAGTGCCAGTAAAAGCTGATTCCAGGTCCTGGTGGAAATACGCATACAGAGCTGTATCTGACCAGATAAAGAAGGCAAGGTATTTGAACCATCCGATTATTGTCTTTTGCCAAGCTAAATTTTGTAAATACCAATTTCTGTAGACAGGGAGTGTAACTTGCATAAGTAACTCCAATTTACAGCTTAATTTACTATTAAGTAACTCCAATACTATTCTTGGATTACATTTTTATTGTTTTCATCTTTATGCTGCATTTCAAAATTTAAGGGGTAGTTTCTCAAGCGATACTAGGAAGATGCAGTTCTAAAATTTCCACTCAGCTTTCTTCGGTCTATTTCTCAAGCTTTGTCTTCAATAAGTTCAGAGGATGTTTGGTTTGTTATTTTCTCATCAAACCAACACCCTCTTAAGCTTGCTACTTCGACATTCAGAATGCTGTACTGAAATTTTTGAAATCTAATAGTAGAGCTTTGTGGCATCTATGGTGATAGTTGATCTTTTTTTATCATGTTTAATGTTTATCTTCCATTGACTATGGATATTGTGCTTCTGTCAGTGGAAAAATGTCATGGGAACAAGTTTTAAGATATGCAAGCTTGCGGAAGAGATATATCTCTCTGTATGCTTCACAACTTAAATCTGATCCCACTCAGGTTACAATTAGTGGCAACAAAGAGATTGAAGACCTAGATCGGGAGCTTGATATTGAACTTATATTGCAATGGAGGTACGTTGTTTGTTTTGATGTTAGTATTTAATATTAATATTGAATTAATTATATGAAGAAACAAGGATATGTGAGCCTATAATTGATTCAACTACAGTATCATAACCACAGTCTATGTACATCTGCATACATTTAAAAAAATTTAATGAATCATAGGTTAGAAATTAGTAAAAAGCATTTTTGCAGTTTTCATTGCCATTTTATTAAGAATTATGACTTCTCGATCTGCTTATATTGATTTTATTTCATTTGAGCTAGCAAGCTCTCTTTTTGCCTTGGAACATTGTTGAGTTTTGGTGTGTATGATTTAGAAACTGTATTATTATAAAGAAAGATATTTAGATGCTTCTTTTTTTCACTGTATGAGCATCAGATATCTCTTCCTTCACATGCACTTTTACAACTTTGCAATCCACATATTTGGGATTAATCAAAAGTTTTATGCATGTTATATGTTACTCATATATTAGACCTTGGAACCCTCTTGTTTTGTTCTTTGACCTTGAAGTATCATATATTTGCAGAATGTTGGCTCACAAGTTTGTGGAACAATCGGCAGAGTCAAACCATAACATAAGGAAACAGAAAGCACAGAAATCTTGGTGGTCATTTGGATGGTGAAGTCTTGTCTTAAGATATTTTACTGTATCAGTAGCTAACTAATGAATTTTGTTTTAGTTTTTACTGTGAAGCTCACCTATGATCATGCTACAGGACTAGTGAATCCACTAAAGAAGAAAGTGATGAATTTAATTTCAGTGAAGAGGACTGGAACCAGTTAAATAAAATAATAGGATATAAGGAGGGTGACGATGGACAATTGGCTGTAAATAGCAAGGCGGATGTTATTCATACTTTCCTGGAAGTTCACATGAATCATAATGCTTCAAAGCTTATCGGTGAAACCAAAGAGTCCGTTGCTGAGTTATCATGCGAAGACCTCAGTTGCTCAATAAAGCTTTATCCAGAAACAAAGGTCTTTGACGTTAAGTTGGGCTCATACAAGTTATCATCACCAAAAGGTCTCCTTGCTGAGGTCAGCTGTCATTGACGTTAATGTTCTGCATTTTTTATTTTTATGCACATAATGCAAGTTGTGATATCTGGAATATTTGTTTCACATCCATTCAGAGTGCGACTTCCTATGATTCATTAGTTGGTGTCTTCCATTACAAACCTTTTGATGATAGTGTGGACTGGAGGATGGTTGCCAAAGCTTCTCCATGTTACATGACTGTATGCAGTTTGTCATTTTACCCCTTCCTTTACTTGAGTTTTTATTTTTTCGGTTTGCTTGTTTACTGATCTGTCTTTGGAGTTTGGACAGTACTTGAAGGACAGCATTGATCAAATTGTGAAATTCTTTGGGAGTAATGCTGCTGTAAGTCAGACAATAGCACTAGAAACTGCAGCTGCAGTGCAGGTATTATTTGACTTAACATCTCTTCTATTTGGGAACATGTTAAAATTCAAAGCTGGAATTGTATATTAAGTATGATACCTGGACTCTGTATATTGATTATGAAGGATAAGAGGTGAGACTTTGTGAAAGATGAGAGCACTATTTGAAAAGGGGACATCTGGGTTTACTAATTTGTTACTAAAAAATGTCTGGTGATTGGGGAGCGAGGGAGGAATTGGAATGAAAATGTACAAGGGAAAACTTGAAAAATCCGAAGTCCAAACTTGTCGAGATATTTTGGGAAGTTTCAAATTTGATTCCTATTGTTTTTAATTCTATATATTGGCTATATGTTGATTTAATTACTAGCATATCAATCCCACAATCTCGGACATTTGTTTCCTAGAATAGGCAGTGCTTGTTTCCAAATTTATTTAATTAATGTATATATGTATATCAGATGTATGTAATGAGACTAAACAAGGGATAAATTATTTTCTTCTAAACTTGAGAAAACTCTCTTATCTTGAATGATAGTAAGCTGGGATGAAAACAGGATTCAGTAAAACCATATAGATTTTAGTTTTTCCAGCTTCCCTATATTTCAAGTTCTCATTGTATTGTCTATGTTCATCTTTTCATTTTATTTCTGCTGACATATTTTCTCATGCTAAAAATTTATTTCTGACTTGCTACAAAGTTCTGTTTAATCTTGTTGAAAAGGATGTTCTCATTAGCTTGTATTATTATTCCTAGATGACAATTGATGAGGTGAAGCGCACTGCACAACAGCAAATGAACAGAGCATTAAAGGATCATGCCAGGTTATATTCTCTGTCTTGCTCTGTTATGTCTGTGAGCCATAAGTAAGAAACTGTTCTATCTCTCATTTACATGTGCTGATTGGATCCTCTTGGAACTAATGATGTACATCATATATATAACTACATGGACTAATGCCTGCAATGTTAGCTCAAATCTTTACTGATTCTATATGTGGTGTTAGTGATTTGATCCTTATCACTGTGGTTCGATTCCATCTCTTTACTCGAAATTGAAAAGAATCTCTGAATATTATTGCTTGATAATACACAAGATAATATGAAATTATTATTGGATTCTAATCTAGTCTAATTTAAAAAGGATATATTAGAAAATGATGTCGAATAGAACCTGTATAAATAAAATATGCCCTAATTACTGGAAATTAGGTAATAAATTTAAACAAATTTGAACAAGAGGATCAAAATTCAAATCTATGTTAATTATGGTAATTCTTATGACACTCTCTCCATTGGTGAATGAACATACGTTGTTCCTAGCTTGCAAGTGAGATCTTGAAACTGTTATTTGGAAAGTTTCTTGGTGAAGTGTACCAATTAAAGCATTGAAGGGGCCTATTCTATAGCTATGAAACTACTATCTAGTTTCTCCTTAATAAAATGTTGGCACATCTCTGTATGCGGTGTTCTATCTTGTTGAACTTTGTTGCGTGAAATGTTAATTGTGGACTTGTCACAAAGTAGCTTCATATTATAGTGTAGTTATCAAGAATGATCTCTATCCAAATTTCACAAACCCTTTAAGCTATAGCTAAAAATTTAGCCTCCATAATTGGCCTTTCCACTTCATTTTGCTGCTCCATAAAACATGTATATTGGGGTGGATCTTTGATCAATGATTGATCCCCCATAATTTGGATTTGTGTGTATATCTGTGGACATTCTCCCCTCTTTCTTTGTTAGTAGCGTACTTTTTGGGCTTTGCCTTTAAATACTGCAGCATGCATAAATTTACTGAACACATTTATTGGATACGCTTTGTCTGGCCTAGTGGAGAATAGATAAATAAACTTTCCATGAACCTTTTATATTTTACCATTTTCACTCTAGGGTTCTCATTCTCGTATCATATGGTTTTGCACCGGATGATCCAATGGTTTAGCAACCCACTTACCCATTACTTTAGGATTTATTGGTTCTCTTGACTGAACAGATTTATTGCATAAGCTTGTCTGGGCTAGTGTATAATGGATAAATAAACAGTTCTCTCATAATTTCTTATCATATATTTGCACTGGGGTGCTCCAACGGTTTAGCAACTCACCCAACTTAATCATTGGTCTAGGATGTACTGCTTCTATATTTACTTTGTTGTCTATGAAGATGATCTTGTCTATGCAAGAAGTGATTTGGCTTGTATCCACAATCTTAAGTAGGACACCATATTTAGAGAAGAGATTTAGGCATTCTCAATCATTTTAGGGAGTGATTGCTCAATCTAATATAGATGTTTCTATGACTAAATCAAGCATGCTTTAGTCATACTTGAAGAAGCATGCGTGTTGGGCTGCTGACCTAGTGACACTCTAATGGATTCCAATGTAGAACTGCTATCTTGTAGGACGAACCGTTGACCAATCATGCCACATTGAGACATTTGTTGATAAACTTAACCACGTTAAAATGACTCAATTAGACATTACTTTTGTTGTAAATGTGATAAGTTCGTCTTTAATGCTCCTTGTGATTGTTAGTTTGTGTATTTGGTCGCTAGAAATCCCCTTCTAGTAATGAAAACCTTTTTCTTTGAAATGAAACTAAAGGCAACTCCCAAGTTGTTGTTGGCTAATCTGATACTGATAGATTGTTAGCTTTAAGGAATAAGAAATACAATATAGTTGTCAGATCCTTTCACAATGTCACCAATCTATGTCAAACACTACCATATATTTAAAACAATTACTTAAGCAGCTCAAAGTGGGGGATATTAAGGAAATGAAAATGTTTCGTGGAAATTTTTGTAATACTAAATTATTCTGGATTTTCTTTTATAGTGTGTTGTTCCAGCATGTAACCGTTCCTCAAACCAGAGGGTTTCATCTTGAGAAGCTTTTTTCTAATTCTGGTTATTTATCTGTTAGGTTTTCATTGGATTTGGATATTGCAGCTCCCAAGATTACTATTCCTACTGATTTTTGTCCGGACAATACCCATGCTACAAAGCTTTTACTAGACCTTGGGAACTTGATGATTCGTACACAGGTGGACACTCCTGACAATTTTTGTAATGTGTTTTTTTTTTTTTTAACTTTTTTAATCTGTTAACTGTAAAATATTTGTTCAGGATGATCAACAGCAGGAATCAGCCGAGGATAATATGTACCTTCGATTTGATTTGGTCTTAAGTGATGTATCAGCATTTTTGTTTGATGGGGATTATCACTGGAGTAAAGTTTCTCTGAATAAGTCAGCCCATTCTACTAACACTGGTTTCTTCCCTATTATTGACAAGTGTGGAGTCATCTTACAACTTCAACAGGTAAAACTCTTGAGCTGTTGGAATTTCTTTTGATAAGAAGCATTCCAACTTTTTTTCTTCATTGTGGTCAGATTCGTTTAGAGACTCCATATTATCCTGCAACACGTCTTGCTGCGAGGCTTCCATCATTGGCCTTTCATTTTTCTCCAGCTCGGTATCATCGGCTGATGCATGTGATAAAGATTTTTGAGGAGGAGGATGGTGACAGCTCTGAGTTTCTTCGTCCTTGGAATCAGGCTGATCTTGAAGGGTGGTTGTCTCTTTTAACTTGGAAGGTTAAAAGTGATATCTTTCAGACCCTCTAGGTTTGCTTGTTGTCCATGTAATTCCATCATAATCTGTTATACTTATATCATGTGTCTTCTATAAAAATGTAATAGGGTGTGGGAGTTAGGGAGGCCTTGTGGCAGCGGAGATACTTCTGCTTGGTTGGGCCATTTCTTTATGTACTTGAAAGTCCTGACTCTAGATCTTATAAACAGTATACCAGGTACAAATGCCTTTCTTTGTGTCTTGTTATCATACTATATTACTACAATTTGCATCGATTACATTTAAGGATTGCAGTCAGTTTCGTCAGTTAGCTTTGGTATTGTTATTATAATAGATTGTCCTCATAATATGATATTCTGTCAGGAGAAGTCTAAAACTTTTTTCTTAAAAAGTTAGAACTGTTTATATTTGTTGTTCAATATTTGTTGGACATATACACACGAAAAATGATCTCCAGGGACTGTGGGTCCACTGGGCAGAGAAAGTTTTCTAAAGACTTCTCTTTGGGCTTTAGATATCATGTTAAAGGATAGAAAATAGATACAGTTTGAGCAGAAAACTGTGTTAGAATACGATTGAAATGCATAACTATATAGCCTTGTTGTCTTCGTTACACATCATAAGAGGATATTTTTGTTTTCTCCGAAAGAGATATTCCTTCCTATAAACTAAATTTATTGTAATAAGATTCGGAATATTTAATTTGATTCTCGACAAAGAAAAATAATACAAAGGGTGAAGACTTATAAATGTAAGCTGTAGTTACGTGCTGCTGAGTCAGCAACTGGTAAACTCTCTTAACAGAGTAGATTTACTGAAATTACAGTGAAATAACAAAACAAAAATTGTACATTTGGTTTTGTATCTAATAAAGTCTTTCTTATTCTGAAGAATCTGGTTAAAGTGTTTATTGAATTTGTTTTCTGCATCTGCTTTTGGTTTATATATACTATTAACAGCCTATGTAATCTTATTGTCATAGCCTACGAGGGAAACAGGTATCTGAGGTTTCACAAGAACTTGTTGGTAATGTACAACATGTTTTGGTTGTTTGTAGTCCTACACGATCCAACAGTAAGGTAATTATTATTTTTTTCTGTTGTCCAGACCCCAGTGAAGGTATCTTTCTGTTCATTCCATTAAGGTTTGAATTTATACTAATAGTAATCATTAAATGATTGGTTGTAGGTTGTTGAGGACACAAATGCACTAATTATACGTTGTGAATCTGAGGAATCAATGAAAACCTGGCATAGTCGCTTACAAGGGGCTATTTATCATGCATCAGTTTGTTTTCTTTCTTCCCTTTCTCTTGCTCTTTGTGTGTTTGTCTGTGAATGTTGTGAATGTACTTTTTTGTAATCCTGATGTAATTTTAACAAATGGCAAATGCCTGTGTATAGTCTAAAACATATCTGCATTGAGAAGTTGCACGAGCTTACTACTATATAGAAAATGATAGAAGCTGTGTTAAAAATAGAAGAAAACAGAATTTATTTACTGACTGAGTCCATCTTTAATATGATTTTTCTAGATACAGTCTCAATTCTTTTTCACCAAATGAGTAACTTGAGATTGAGAAGGGGTCAGAAGATTATATTTGTGGGATCTTGTTAGGACTTAAGTAGAAGAGGAGAGCCCAATCCAATAGTAGTCCATTAGGAAGCCTCAAAGCTCCCTCACCATATTAAGGAGCTCATGGTCAAGGTGATCATACCTTGTTCATCACACTTTACCAGAATGTTAACTTAATCCACTCTTGGTCTATGTTGCTGATATGATTGTTTTAGGAAATTATAAACATGAAAAACAAACCTCGAAAGAAAAACTTGTTCCTTAGTTTGAGATGAATAATCTAGGAAAATTAAAGTACTTCCTTGGTATAGTAGCAACTTACTTGAAGAAAGACATCTTTATCTCTTAAAGAAAGTATGTTCTTGATCTTCTCAAAGAAACATGTAAGATTGATTGCAAGACCACTTGAGTTCACATAACAAAGTAATAGAATTGGGATTGATAAAGGTAGTTATACTGTGAATAAGAGTCAATATCAAAGACTTATGGGGAAGTTCATTTGCTTAGCCCACACCAGACTTGACATAGCATATGTTGTAAGTGTAGTTAGCCAGTTAACGGGTGATCCAAGGGAGACATTTTTAAGTCGTGAACAAAATCCTTCAATATTTGAAGATAAGTCCAAAAGGGGATTATTGTTCAAGAGGAATGAACACAATGAAATTTGAGGTGTATATTGATGCAAATTATGTAGTGTTTATTATGTCTAAGAAATCCACTTTGGGGTATTGCATTGGGTAGAAATTTGGTTACTTGGAGAAGTAAGAAACAAAATGTTGTTACAAGGTCAGAGGTTGAATTCTGAGTTATGGCACATGGGGTATGTGAATTGTTATGGCTGAGAATTATTCTAAATTACCTGAATGTGGCATGTGAAAAAAAGTATATGATTCTTTATTGTGGTAATAAATCAACTATTAGCATTGCTCACAATCCAATTCAACATGGTAGGATCAGACACAAAGATAGATTGACACTTTAATAAAGATAAATTGGATAGTGGCCTGATCACTCCTTTTTATGATCCCATATGGGCTTCAGTTAGCATGTCTGTTTATAGAAGGTCTTCATATGGAATGATTTCATGATCTCACATGGAAGCTGAGTATGATAGATATCCTTTCAACAACTTGATAGGGGTGTTATTAATAGGATATTGAGTGTATTCTTAGGGGTTGATAGAAGATTCTAGAGATCTTTTGTAATGAATACTTTAGGGTCAGAATTCTCTAATATTGGAGGTTGATGTATTGTTCCAAAGTAATCAATTGAGTAAAATCTAATCTCATTTAGATTTATCGTTTTCAAGTGATGACAGTCAAACCAATTACATTCTCATCATCTATATTTGCATTAATCAAATCCTTTAAAAATGATGACGTAAAAATATGCTGAAATGGACAAGAAGGTTTTAAAGATATTTTTTCCTAATTACTACGGAGTTTTTGAGAATATATTTATCTTCATAATCCACTATTTTCAACATCATTGATTTATTTACAAAATTAGTTTTAAGTTTCTTTCCTGTAGGACCGGTTGATTTTGGTTACTGGTTGAAGCTTTTATTTTCTTATTTAAGAGGTTTCGTAATTTCTTAGTGGGCATTTGGTGACTTGGAGACGTAAGAAACAAAATATTGTTGCAAGGTTTAGTGGAGAGACTGAATTCCAAGCTATGGCACAATGTGTGTCTGAATTGTGTTGGTTGAGAATTATTCTGAATGATCTTAAAGTGACATGTGAAGAGTCTATGATTCTTTATTGTGATAATAATCAACTATTAGCATTGCTAGTTCAACATGGTAGTACCAAGCACATAGTGATAGATCAACACTTTTAAAGAGAAAATCTGCAGTGACCTTATCACTACTTCTTATATCCCATTTGTGCTTCAGTTAGCATATCTATTTATAAAAGATTTTACAACTTAGTGATTTTATGATTTCACATGCAAGTTGGGAATGATAGATATCCATTCACGAACTTGAAGGGGAGTGATGTTAATAGGATATTGGGTGTAGTGTTAGAAGCTAATGGAAGATTCTAGAGATCTCTTTGTAATCAATACTTTAGGATTAGAATTCTCTATATTAGAGGCTGATGTGCGGTTTCAAATTAATCAATTGAATAAAATCTACTCTCATTTAGATTAATCCTTTTCAAGTGATATGAATCACACCAATTACATTCTCATTATCTCTAATTGCAATAATCAAATCCTATAAAATAATGACATAAAAATATGCTGAAATGAATTGGAAGTTTTTGAAAATATATTTTCCTAATTACTATGGAGATATTGAGAATATTATTATCCTCATAATCCACTATTTACAACATCCTCAATTTATTTACAAATTAGTTAAGTTTCTTTCCCATATGATTGGTAGATTTTGGTTACCATGTGAAGCTTTTGTTTTCTTAGTTAAAAGGTTTCGTAACTTTTTATTGGGCATGTGGTGACTGATTAATTAAGGGAAGTAGTTGTTTTTCCCCTTTAATTCTCTGGAAAATACAAAAAGAAAATACTTATTTCTCCAATATAATCAAATCCACAACCATTGTATGATTTGTGTATCTAGTACATGATGTCGTTAAGGTGTTTTAAATGTTGATATTACACTTTTTTTGTGCAGAATACAGCTCCAATTTCTGGTCTATCTGAAACCTCATCAGATCATGAGGATACTGAATCAGAACATGATATTGATGTAGGAATTTCTGAAAGCTTGTTTGTAACCGGTGTTCTTGATGAATTAAAGATTTGCTTCAGTTATAGTTATCAGGTTGACCTTTTGGCTTTTTCTGTCGTAGGTTAAAATATGAATTTCCGCATGAACTAAAAATTTGTGTTGGTGTAGTGTGATCAGAGCTTAATGAAGGTTCTTTCAAATGAAGAAAGACGATTGTTTGAATTTCGGGCAATAGGTGGTCAGGTAAAATATCTGCTTTGTTGTTTTCTTAGCTGGATGCTTTGATCTTCCCTTTTGAGACATTTATATTTAAACAGGTGGAGGTTTCTATCAGAGACAATAACATTTTTGTTGGAACTATCTTGAAATCTTTGGAAATAGAAGATTTAGTTTGTTGTAGTCAACTATCGTCCCAGCCTTGTTTTATGGCAAGATCTTATATTGGGACTGCAGATGAAAATTCATTACTTTATAATAACATGATAAAATGCGTTGAAAGTAGTGTATTGATCCCTACTGAAAGTGATGATCAGTTTTATGAGGCACCCGAGACTTTAGCAGAGAGTGTTGACTATCCTATGCAGTCTCCTCGAGGTACATCAGAATATCGATCTAGTTCTTCCAGTGACATGCGATTTAATTATTCATCTCTTACACTCCCAAAGTTTAGTCGCATTACTGGACTTCTGCCTAGCGACTCTCCTAGTAGGAAGGAGCTTGAACTCAATGACACATTGGAGAGTTTTGTTAAAGCTCAAATAATTATCTATGACCAGAACTCTTCTCAGTATAAGAATACAGACAAGCAGGTGGGTGTTGATGGGTTTTATCAAATTTCCTTTAGTTTGATATCTTTTTACTAAATATTTTATTTTTCATTTCAGGTGATAGTTACTCTGGCTACCTTGACATTTTTTTGTCGAAGACCAACAATCCTAGCCATTATGGAATTTATTAATTCTATTAATATTGAGGATAAGAACCTTGCAACTGCTAGTGATAGCTCTTCAACAGCCAGAATGAAAAAAGATGTTTCAAGAGATGGAGATGATCTACAATCTACTGCTGTTGAGGATCATGCTGTTAAGGGCCTGTTTGGAAAAGGGAAATCCAGAGTTATGTTCAATTTGACATTAAAAATGGCCCAGGCTCAAATCCTTTTGATGAAGGAAAATGAAACCAAGCTTGCTTGTTTGTTTCAAGAGAGTTTGCTTACGGACATCAGGGTGTTCCCTTCCTCCTTCAGTATTAAAGCAGCATTGGGAAATCTAAAAATTAGTGATAATAGCCTACCTAGCAGTCATTTATATTACTGGGCATGCGATATGAGAAATCCTGGGGGCAGATCTTTTGTGGAGGTACCTCTTTCTCCTAGCTTTCAATGTTTCATTTTAAAATGTGACCCATGCATTTGGTGTCATTATTTATTTTAATTTACTTCATTTGGTTAAAAGGGAGTGCTCAGATTTTTAAAGGAATTGTTTTTCTCATTCTTGATCTGCTAAAGATTGTTCACTTGTTCTTTCTTTGGTGCTCACCTCATGGATGATTTTGGAATCTTCTTGGCTTTATTATGGGAATCATGATTCTCACTACCATTCAGGTTCTCTCAGTTTGGAATATATTCTGAGCTTTTTGGGAACACTCATCTCCTTCAACCTTGGATTAAATTTTTGTAAATGGATTTTCAAAATTTGTTGAACATTTTCTTATATTTTGACTGAGTCAGGATGGGAGTTTTGATCTTTTATTGAGGTTACAGGATATGGCTATATGTGTGCGACCTTTCTGTTTTTTTTTTGTCCTTTTAACATATTTTTCGTTTTTGATGTCATATGGATTGGCCAGCTTGGTTGTATTTTTAAGCCTGAGGGTAATTTTTTGTACTTTTTATCTTTAAATAGATATTTTATCCTCTTGGAATCTAGCCTCTTTGATAATTTTCATACTTTATCCCATTTTGTTTTCTTCAGACAGTCTTTGCCTACAAAACGTCTTAAATTGCGTATCAGTATTTTGTTGCTTTGCTCCATATATCTATTAGATTTTTGGTTACTAGGCAAGACTAATTAAAGTATTTACTTAGAAAATCCTTACAAGTGACTCATTCAGTTATATTTTTATTAATGGACATAAAAGAGTGAAAAATGGTAAATCTATGCTTTATAACTTTCAGTGGTTGGTTTTACTATAGTAAGCTTACTGTTGAATATCTGATTGACCATGTAGTTGGAGTTCACATCATTTAGCAATGATGATGAAGACTATGAAGGTTATGATTTCAGTCTTTTTGGAGAGCTTTCAGAAGTGCGCATTGTGTATCTAAATCGATTCTTGCAGGAGGTATTTACCAGATGGTTCAATTTTTGTGATTTTTTATTAGAAAGATTTGCCAAGTCTTAAACGCATGCAGGTTGTTGGCTACTTTATGGGTCTCGTTCCAGACAGCCCAAAGAGTGTCGTTAAAGTAACAGATCAAGCAACAAATTCAGAGAAATGGTTTTCAGCCAATGAAATTGAAGGATCACCCGCTGTGAAGTTTGATCTTTCTCTCAAGAAGCCTATAATATTAATGCCACAGAGGACAGATAGCCTTGAGTAAGCTGAAGAATTTAGTTTTCCTTTTCCCTTATAACCTCTCTAATATATATTTCCATAATTTTACATTAGACGTAGTTTTCTGTATAGTTGTTGTCAATGGGACAGTTAATCTAACAGCATCTGTGTTAAGTAATGACTCAAGTGTGGTTTTCATTCCTTTAATATCAGTTGTTGAGATATTTTTTTGATGCAGTTTTTTGAAGCTTGACATTGTTCATATAACTGTGAAGAACACATTTCAGTGGATTGGTGGAGGTAAAAGTGAAATTAATGCAGTGCACTTGGAAACTTTGACTGTTCAGGTGAGATTGGTTGCTCATAATATGATTGATTTTCAGGTTATGGAATAAAATTAGGATATATTAGAATCAAGAATATAAATGATGTTCTTTTCTCTCTCTGTATATTTTCGTTACACTAGCACAATATTTTTCCTTAGTTTGTTATTAACATTTTCATTGAGTCTATTTTGGTGATTTTGCTTTATAGAGCAGTTACTATAAATGCTTCCTTTGTATTCAGCTTTACACATGATAAAATTCATATAAAATCACATCCCCTTATCTTTTCTATAAGATGGTATCTAGAGCATTCCATCCTCATGGAAATTTGTAAATTTCTAATCTGTACATGGCTACTGCTAATACCACCGCTTCCACATCTTATTCCTTTCCCACTTTCCTTGCTAATCCTACTATTCCTCCACTATATCTCTATGTCCAAGATTATGATGTTGATTGAGTGAATGTGCATATCTATACAAGATGCCAAGAGTAGTACGAGATGGTTCTTGTATGAAAGGGGGATAAAAGATGACTCCAAATATTCAAAAGAACTCTCCCCTTGAAGCAACTTCAGAAACATGGCTAACTTTTGGAGCTGACCCAGACTCGGGAACAAAGATGCCCTTTTAGGAGCAGCTTTAAGAGATATCCATACAAGATGTGCTAGGAGTACCAAGAGTAGTACAAAAGACTCAACTTGAAAAAAACTCTTTTCCTGAAGATGAGGATGTTCGTAAAAAGATTTAATTTCATAAAAAGTGACATCCATGGAGGTAAAAATTTTTGACCCAGGGGATGATAGCAACGATATCCCTTTTTATTAGATACATAGCCAACAAATATACATTTAACAGCTCTAAGATCTAACTTTTCATGGAATTGACTATAAATATGGACAAACACAACACATCCAAATGCTCGATTATGAATACTAGAGAGAGAGAAAAGGAATAGATGGATAGAAGGAAGATATGAATTGAATAGGACTCAGACCATCTAGGACTCAAGAGGGTAATCAGTTAATAAGATAGGCTGGAGTGAGGACAACCTCTCCCCGATAAGATTTAGGGAGATTCATTTGGAAAAGAAGTGCCCGTGTCACCTCAAGAAGATGCCTATTTTTAATTTTAGCAATGCCATTTTGTTGGAGTGTATGCACACAAGTAAATTCATCAATTACACCATTTTTGGAAAGGAAATTTGACATGTTATGATTCTCATATTCCCTTCCATTATCAGAATGTAAACGTTTAATTGAGTTCTTAAATTATGTTTTAACTATATGGAAGAATTTGACGAATAGAATAAAAACTTCAGATTTTTTTTTTCATGAGGAAAATCCATGTAACTAACATGAATGAAATCATCAATAAACGTGACAAACCATTTAGCACTAGAATACTATGGTTTGATGCAGGCCCCAAATGTCAAAATGAATTAAATCCAAAGGATGGACACTCTTTGTATTACTAGGATGATATGTGGCACGATGGTGTTTTGCAAGTTGTCGACATATATCACAATTAAATGGCTCAACAAACTTTTTGGAAAATGAGGAAGGGAACGTGAACTTTAGAACCAGAAAGAAGGGATGTCCTAGATGACAATGGAAAAGCCAAATTTGAGAGGACTCAAAAGTGGTGCAAAATTGGAGGCAAGAGGTACCTGTTTGTGTAATAATACTATCTTTAGATTTTAAGTTGTTAAAACAATACCCTTAATAGTTTCGCTTGTCCTCCTCGTGGCATGATCCTTGAAAACACAATGGATAAGAAAGAAGGTTACAAAATACTTTAGGTCATGGGTAAGTTTTTTAATGGAAATAAGTTTATTAGAAAGGTTTGGAACGTAAAGGACATTTTTAAGGTTGAGGGATGACAAAACGGAAACATTTCCACGTCCAATTACTGGGACATGAGTCCATTGGCAGCAGTAATGTGGTTACCGAAAAGAGAAACATATGATATTAAAAGAGATGAATGAGGGGTCATATGTTCTGTGACATTAGAGTCGAAAACCTAAGAGTCCTTACATAAAGGTTTAGAAACATTAAAAGATGTATTGAAGTTCTTACAGTTAGAGCTAGAGAGGTACTAGAAGGAGACTTACTAGTAGATTCCATCCAAGATTTCAAACATTCAATTTTAGATTCAATTTCAGCACATAGTGCATGTATCTCTGAAGTTAGAAGTACGACATTGCTTAGTGAAGTTGCCACGCTCCAGATGTGGCAGTGGTCACAATTCTGATGATGGCGAAAGCTCCAACAAAAAAGCTCGGCAACGACCCTAACAACTCTAGCGAGGGTCTAACGAAAACTCTGGCAAAGGTCCAGTGAAGGTCCGATGAAGGTCCGACAAGGCTCTAACGAAGGTCTATCGAGGCTCCGACAATGCTCGGGCGAAGGTCCGATGAAGGTTCAGCGAAAGTCCGACGACAACTCTGGCAAAGATTCGGTGAAGGTTCGGTAACAGCTCTGGTGGACAACAAACAAGATGCAAGAATGGAAAGAAAGAACCACGAGTGGGTGCACTTCAGGCAATCCAATTATTTAAAGGGAATGGGTGCACTTCAGGCAATCCTATTATTTAAAGGGTATGGGTGCACTTCGGACAACTCTAAAAGGAGTCATAATTAAGACATGAGCTTTGATACCAACTTGAAAGAATTAATATGAAAGAAAGAAGATTTTATTCAATTGATTCATTGAAACTGCACATGAACTTGTATATATAGAAAACTCAAACCCTAAAGTAATAATTACATGAGATCTCTGCAAGCTTCTAACAATTTCTAAGAACTCCTAACAACTTCTACTAATACATTTAATATCCTACCAACAACTTTTACTATTGCATTTAAATCCAACTAACAGTTAGAATAATAAATATAAAATATATTATTTTCTTTCTTTGTATCTTTCCGTTACACTAGGACAATATTCCCCTTTAGTTTGTTATTTCCACTTGTCTCTTTTTGGTGAGTTTGTTTTGGTCTTTGGGTCATTTTGCTTTACTATAAATGATCCCTTTTTATTCAGCTTTACACATGACAGAAATAATAAAATATTACATCCGTTTATCTTTTCTCTAAATAGAAACCTGGTTAGAAGGGATCTTCTAGTGTTCCTATGCTAATTTTCTCACTTTGACATTATATTTGTTTTGGGATTATTGTGTACTGCATTTTAAACCATTTTGTTTTACTATGATGGGGGTGTAGGTTGAAGAAATCAACTTGAATGTTGGAACTGGATCAGACATAGGTGAAAGCATAATTCAGGATGTGAATGGGCTATCTGTGACTATTCACCGGTCGCTTCGAGACTTGTTAGGTCAATTTCCAAGTGTTGAAGTCATCGTCAAGGTAATATATTTCATTTTCTTGTGTGATATTTTTGTGAAAGCTAGATTGCCTTACTTAAAAATATTAGTTACTTTTTCATTTATTTTCTATTGTTAGTGTGATTTATTATTATAGATTTAATTATTCATTTGGTCTTTATAGTTGCACAATCTTTACGCTTTAGTCCCTAACATTAACAGTACTCATTTAAATGCATAAAGCTTTTAATCCATATTAGTTCGTGTCATCTAAAACTGTGGGAGCTAAAACAGATTAAAAGGTGTATTTGCATGGATTGAATGTGTTTAAAGTTATGTGTAAGGACTAAAGTGAGTTAAAAATATATTTATAGGTACTAACATGAGCTGTTTTTAAAGTCCCTATAGTTACACAATTTTTATGCTTTATTCCCTGCGGTTAAAAGTTTTTCATTTTAATCCATATACTCCTTAATCCTGTTTTGTGTGCCATCTAAAGTTGTAGGGACTAAAGCAAATTAAAAGTGTATGAACTGAGTTAAAAACCAAACTATATTTAGGGGGACTAAAATTAGTTGTTTTTAAATATTAGGAATAAAATGTAAGGGTTGTGCAAGTATAGCCAAATAACTAATTAAACCTTGTTTTTATTGGCTTGCTATATTGAAATCTGTTTTGTATTGGATGTTGCGGTTCTGCAGATCGAAGAGTTGAAGGCGGAAGTTTCGAATAAAGAATATGAAATTATTACTGAGTGTGCTATTTCTAACTTTTCTGAAGTCCCTGATATTCCTCCACCGCTGAATCAATGGTCCTCCATGACATTGAATGATACCACAGGAGGTATTGTCCCTGAGGTTACAAATGGTGTTGATTCAGGGACCACCAATGTTGAACCCTCTCTTCTGCTGAAACTCTGTGTCTCCATTAATCTCGTTGAATTGAGCTTATATACGGGGTTAACTAGAGATTCATCTCTAGCAACTGTACAGGTATTAACAGAGTATATGTGTGCGTATAGTAGCTTAAGGCTATGCTATGTTAAACAGTCAAGAAAAGAGAAAAACTGTAAAGCTAATAGACTATAGTGTTTGTCTATTAGCTTAAGGGAATTATTTTCATTATTATTATTATTATCTACACTATATAGTTAGTTATACACTCTGCTGTGTACATTGACAGCCAGGTTAAATTAGGATAAACTAGGATTGTTTAGATTGATTAATGGAGATTGGGTAAGTGGTGAAATTAACTAGGAAAAAACACTTTTTCTAGCAAAAGCTTTAGGGACTTAATTTCTCTAAACAAAATGCAGTTGACTAAGGTCAATCAAATAAAGAACAATTTATTTTGTATGGCTCATTTTGTGGTTTTCTCTTGTGCAGGTCAGCAATGCCTGGCTGTTGTATAAGTCCAGTACAGCAGGAAACGGATTCCTCTCTGCAACACTTCAAGGTTTCAGTGTGTTTGATGACCGTGAGGGAGTTGAACAAGAGTTTCGGTTAGCGATAGGAAAGCCTGACAATGTTGGAGCCTATCCCCTTCCTACTTCTTCGCATAATCAAAACAAGGATTCAGTTGATGGTAGCTTAATTGAGGGAAATAATTTTGATCTAGTTCAGACAATGCTCATTGTTGATGTGAAATTTGGTCAGGATTCGACATTTGTTTCTTTGGGTGTCCAGAGGCCTCAGTTGCTTGTTGCACTAGATTTTCTGCTTGCTGTAGTCGAGTTTTTTGTTCCAACTGTCAGCAGTATGCTATCTGTTGAAGAAAAGAGGTCTGACATGCTAGAAGCTATCGTCATTGATCAATCTGTTTACAAGCAACCTTGTCCTGAATTTTCCCTATCACCTCAAAAGCCTTTAATAGTTGATGATGATGGTTTTGATCATTTCATTTACGACGGTGATGGTGGAATATTATATTTAAAGGATAGACAGGGTTTTAATCTCGCAGCGGCTAGCACGGAGGCTATAATATACATTGGAAATGGGAAGAAGTTGCGGTTCAGAAATGTTGTTATTAAGGTCGTAGTGTCTCACTTCATCAACTTCTTTACTGAATTGCCATAGAGATAGATAAATTTTGGTGGATGCCCAAAAAAACTAATTACCTTGTTTTTATTTTTGCAGGGTGGGCCACATTTGGATTCTTGTGTATATCTTGGAGCAGACAGTAGCTATTCAGCTTTAGCGGGTGATTATGTGTACTTGGAAGAGTTAGTTGAAAGCCCTCAGTCTAGGTCTTTGAGAGGAAGGGTGGACGAAGTACCATGTCAGAATAATGCTGTTAATAACTCCACAGAACTGATCATCGAACTTCAGGTTAAGTGTTGCTTCAGTTAACTACTCACGGATTTTTGTATGATTGATTCTAATTGAAAGAAGAGTTACTGTGACCCAATGGCCCACTCTATGGAAGTCCTCTCCCACTTCAAAGCTTAAGAATGACACAAATAATTGTATTCCATTCTTAGCATAGGTTCCTTCCATCTAATCCCTTGAAGTACTGTGTTCTCCTTCAAAGAGTGAAATGATAATTGAAAGTGTTCTCCTTCAAAGAGTGAAATGATAATTGAAAGCAGACTAACTAAAGGCATAGTGCAATGTAGGCTTACTTTGATTTTAGTTTTCTGGATTTGGAAGTTTCGTTGTTAGCAGCTTTCATTAGAAAAATGTGAATTTTTTTATCCTGTGGCGCAGAACAAAGTTAATTATAATACCCAAAGTCATTGTTTTCGTGGTCGGCTTTCACATGCTACTAAATTATATTTAAAACACTATAAAGAACCTAGAAGTTGCTCAAGGACTGAATTACTGAACCTTTTCCTTATGTGTCTTCTTTCTCTTTTTTAAATTAATGTTTAGAGAAATGCTAGCATAAATCTCATTTGACTGATTTTATTGGAAGTCAAACAAATTTGTATTCTTATTTGATGAGTTTCACTTGTTTTTTTATCCTTTCCAATAATAGAGTGATTTAGAGAACGTGTTGCCTCAAAGTCAAATACTTACTATACCATCAGAAGAGGAAACATACCAAAGGAAGCAACCTTCCTAATAAGAGAGAAAAATATGTTGTAAAATTAGTTTTCCTTCTTTCTTTAAATGACATTTTAACTCAACCTTTTGGTTGAAGTGGCAATCGTCTCTCCTTGAGTTTTGGGAGTTAGTTTCATCCAGTCCATTTCTAATATGGTATTTGAACCGATCTAGTCTTAGGTGTCATCGGTAGATGTCAATGTCTAGTTCTGCAAATTTCATGCTCGAGATATTTTGTTTTATGAGTAAAGGGAGTGTGCTTTGTTGTTGATGTTGTGTGTGTTTGGTTTATGCATGTCCTAAGATGTGATGAAATATATTTTTTGCAGGCTATTGGTCCAGAGCTTACCTTTTATAACACCTCAAAAGATGTAGGAGAGTTATTGAACCTGTCTAATAAACTTCTACTTGCACATTTGGATGCATTTTGCAGGCGAGTTCTCTTTTGTAAATGGCATGCTTCCATTTTCACTAGTTTGGCATACTTTCTATTTATTTAGATTCTTAATGCTGTTTTAGTTTTTCCTAATGCTATATATATATATATATATAATATAATATAATATAAAGGGCCTTTACCTAATAGATTAGTATATTAAGAGTGCTGGTCATTTGGCGTCGTTTCAAGTCTATCTGAATGGTATAAAAATCTGTTTAGAAGACCAACCTTAATTTTTAATAATGAAGTTAAAGTTCAGCATATTGGGTGGTCTTGTGTCTCCTTGTTTTAAGTTCTAAGAGAGTGTCTTAGAAAATTTGTAATTAATAAAATGATTAAGAAAATGATGAAATAGAGAATTCAAATGGATATAAGGACATTACAATTATTTCAGATAGTAATCAACGACCAAGCCCTCAATCCTAGTTTTGGAAAATGGGTTTTAAGCTTGACACAATTTCACTAAATAAGATTTGCAACTATTTATATACTATAATTTGGCCATATGTCTAGTCAATATGTGATCTCCAAACAACCCTTCATGCATCTTAAAAAGTGGACTATAGGCATACCTCAAACTCACTAGAGAGTGGTTTATAAGATGAGGATTGTATTCATTTATATACTATAATTGACGATATCTATAGTCAACATGGGATCTCCAACAACAAGAAAAAATGGTCTTAGATAAACTGAGCAGAGAGAGAGAAGGTGAACAGTAAATAGAACTGTCATATTAATCTCAGAACAGTAAGTCATGTACAAAGAAACTATTTATAGGAGACTGGTTTTTGTTAGTAATAACAGAACCTTAAAGCTGTTACATATGAAACTATACATGATAATAGAGAAAATATAGTGCTGTACAGAATACAAAGAACTATCAACTCTAGTACTCTAATAGAGGGCAAACACAAACATGATAGAAGTCCAAAAGAAAATAAAGAAAGAAATCAAACCAAGAAGGAATGTTGTATGAGAGTCACAATTTTCAATTTTAAGCCACAAAAATAATACAAGGCCGAGGACACTCTAACCTTCCTAAGTGGGTCTACTTAAATCTAGGGATTATAATGGTGGGTCCAAGAGGTGTGGGGATGGCCACATTTGTGTGGGAAGGTGTTGAAAGGTCCATTTCCCCAAACCAGTATAGCTCCGTCTGGTGCTCTCTGGTGTAGAAGGTGAAGGTGTTCTATGCACCTTCATAGGTGTGGGCCAAACCTCAGTGAGCACCATCTTCTTGAATTCCTACATCATTTCATTTGCTAAAATCAAAGGCCAGTGTTCTTAGGGTCAGGGAGTGCTGCCACCCTACACCCCAAATTTTAAAATTCTTATATTTAGACATATTGAAAAATTTGGGGGAGGGGCATTACTCATTCTGGCTCCTTGGAAGATCTACCTTTGATATCAGAATAGACCTGCGAGTAGCTTAGAGCTGCTACATAGTTAGTTATGACAGTTATGGATTTTGCAACTGCTGTTTGTCAGTTAATTAGATCTAGAGCTCTCCCATATACGTCACTGTAATTACAAGTTAATGCATGAAAAAATTATGTTTATTCTCTTTATAAACAATGAGTTTCTATAAGTTGAAAGATATAATCCCTAATTTTGACCCAAGATTTATCTTAAGTACAAATTTTGTGCAGAGGCCTATTTAATGATTCACTCTATTTCAGGTATGATGAGAATGTAGGATTAACTGACTTTGCTATGTTCTTCTATTGCTAGGCTTGTATTGAAGGGTAACAATACTGAGATGAGTGCAGATGTACTTGGTTTGACTATGGAGAGTAATGGAATCAGGATTTTGGAGCCATTTGATACATCGTTGAAGTACTCAAATGCTTCAGGGAGGACGAATATTCATTTATCTGTTTCCAATATTTTCATGAATTTCACTTTCAGTATCTTGAGACTATTTATGGCTGTGGAAGATGATATTTTAGCATTTTTAAGGATGACATCAAAGAAAATGACAATTGTTTGCTCTCACTTTGACAAAGTTGGAACAATAAAAAGTATGTTTATCATTCTCTTATTTTTTCATTTTGGTAAATGAAGTGACAAATGTGGTTGGAGGACTGGTCTCATTCATTTTTCATTTTGCATGCAGATTCTCAATCTGATCAAACATATGCCTTTTGGAGGCCCCATGCTCCTCCTGGTTTTGCTGTACTTGGTGACTACCTGACACCACTGTCAGTGCAAATTTTTTAATATTTTCTGTCTAGACTGATGCATTTATTCCTTCTCTGATTTGAATGTTAATATGACGTGTTTGCTCGACAGAGATAAACCACCAACAAAAGGAGTTCTTGCAGTAAATATCAATTCTGTTACAGTTAAGAGACCTATTAGTTTCAGATTGATTTGGCCACCTTTAACATCTGTGGGCTTTAAGGGTGAAGAAGTGGACAATTCTGATTCATTATGGAATACTGAGGCAGATAACATTTGTTCCATTTGGTTCCCTGAAGCTCCCAAAGGTTATGTTGCACTAGGTTGTATTGTTACTCGTGGAAAGACACCACCCCCACTATCTTCTGCTTTTTGCATCCCGTCTTCTTCTGTATCTCCATGTTCATTAAGGGATTGTATCACAATAGGCACCACTGATTTGTAAGTGAAAAATTTCTCATGTTCTTCTATAACATGTAGGGTCATTTTAAAATTTTATACTTTAAACTACCGAACTTCTTCATTATCGAGGAGGTTAGTGCCTTTTGCTATGTTTATCATTTTACTTGCTAATGAAACAATGTTATCATTTTGCTTGACTGATTAAGTTTATCTTTTGAGCATTAATTCTGAGGTTGGGTGTTTTACTTGCAAAAATTTACCTATTGCTCAAGCATAAGATCATTGGATTTTTGTCCTCGTAAGCACAATATTGTTTGTGTTGATTGCAGATCACCATCGTGTGTGGCATTCTGGCGAGTGGATAATTCTGTTGGCACTTTTTTGCCAGTAGATCCTATTTCTCTTACTTTGATGGGTAAAGCATATGAATTGCGTTGCATTAAATATGATTATTTGAAGCCATCCTCAGCAGCAGCAAGTAGTCAGGATTCCTATGCTCCTGGTGGGCATCTAGCCTTGCAACCTGACCAGTCTGTTGGTGCAAATTCTAATAGGCGTTATGAGCCTGTTGCTAGCTTTGAGTTAGTGTGGTGGAATCAGGCATCAAATTCAAGAAAGAGGTTATCCATATGGCGTCCAGTAGTCCCAGCGGGAATGGTATATTTTGGTGATGTAGCTGTTAAAGGGTGTGTTTCACTCATTATCTTCCCCTTTTCATTGTATAGCTTCAGATATTAGTTTGTTATCTTTCTCTTTACAATTAATATGGAGCTGATGAAATCTTCTGCTTTTTAGGTATGAACCTCCAAACGCCTGCATTGTAGTTCATGATTCAAGGGATGAAAATGTTTTCAAAACTCCACTAGATTTTCAGCTTGTAGGACAAATAAAAAAGCAGAGGGGAATGGAAAGCATGTCCTTCTGGCTTCCACAAGCTCCTCCTGGCTTTGTTTCCTTGGGTTGTGTTGCATGTAAGGGGAAACCTAAGCAAAATGATTTTAGCACATTAAGATGCATGCGGAGTGATTTGGTAGCAGGTGATAAATTTTTAGAAGAAAGTGTATGGGATACATCTGATGCAAAGCATGTAGCAGAACCATTTAGCATATGGGCTGTTGGCAATGAGTTGGGGACTTTTATTGTCCGTGGTGGTTTCAAAAGACCCCCAAGAAGGTTTGCTTTGAAGCTTGCAGATTCAAATGTGCCAAGTGGTTCAGATGTGACAGTCATTGATGCAGGAATTGGGACCTTCTCAATGGCTCTTTTTGATGATTATAGTGGTTTGGTGAGAATAAAATGCTTAGATTGTAACTTTTGTTAGAATAATAGAGTTCTTAATTTCCTAATTGCTTAAGCTTTGAGAATGAAAGGGTCTATATCAATAGGTATTCTCCAAATATTGAAGTGCTTGTTAGAAATTCTATATAGAAATATGATTAAGTTATAAAATATAAGTGAGTACAAATTTTATCTTACAGGCTGGTTTCGCAAGATTGAATTAGCTTTAAAGTTAGTTCATAAGATGGTATCAAAGTCTATCTTGGCAAAGTTTGTTGGGCTTATCATGTCATCCACTATCGGATCACACACAAATATTTAGTCCCACGCTTTAGATCGGTGTGAGGGGGGGTGTTGGAGATTTCACGTTAATTAGAGATATGATAAAATTATAATATATAAGTGGGTGCAAATCTCACCTTACAATGATTTTGTAAAGAGGAGTTAGGCTCAAAGTTTACTTCAAGAGTGCTAATTGTTGCATGCTTCTAGATTTAATATTAAGAAAATGAGTGTTGTTGACCTTAAGTTACCTATAGGTATAGGTATACCTCATCTCTAAATTAGAGTGCAGAAATTTAATTAAGTCTACACCAAGTATAATGAATTGTGTTAAGAATGAACTTTAAGCCTAACTCAAATCCACAAAACTGACTTGTAAGATGAGGTTTGCAATCACATGTACTCTAAATGGCCTTATCTCTAGCCGATGTGGGACATTTCAACATACTTTCTCATGCCTCATGCTGAGATATATACATCTCGTGCATGAAACTAGACATTAATGGGTGGTCCGATAGCGGGTGGAACAATAGACAAAATAAAATTTCGTTAGGATAGGCTAACCTGACTCTGATACTATGTTAAGAAGTGAACTTTAAGTCTAATTCAACTCCACAAAACCAGTTTGTAAAGTGAGGTTTCCACATACATATATTCTAAATTGGCCTTATCTCTAGATAAGTCGATGTAGGACTTGCAATAAATTGTTTTTTGAAAATAGACAAAGCAAATGTTTCACCATCTGACATAATTTTTCTGTTAAATAATGTAATTGGTAAGTGTTCTTAGTGTGTCAAGGATTTTTATCAATAGGTTTCTTTTTCCTATGTATAGGGCTTCTTAGCTTGTCTATAGCTTCATGCTGACCTGTTTTTTGTTCATGGGTGTTGGTTGGTCTCCTCATGAGTTATGGTATCTTTCTTTTTGTTTTGTAATGATATTTTCATGTGATGACAAATGATACATGTCCTTGGGATGTCAGCCTAGTTGAGATGCCAAAGATCATAGTGATGCCTAACTTGAGCCTTTTATTTAAAAGTGTTCTTAGTGTGCCTTGTAAAATCTTTTCCTAATTTTTTAACATGCCTTGTTGACCATTGAAGATTGGGGTTGATTTTATTATGGTTTTTTTGTCCTTATTACTATTATTGATGTCATTCTTATACGGAACTGTTACTGTTAAATATAAAGCCATCCATGAGCTTTCACCTAACTGCTTAAGCATTCATAAGAGTTAGTTCTTGATAAGTTATTATAGCTTTCTCGGAAGTTTTACTTCTGTGTTGACTGCTTTTCTTTGAATTTGACAGATGGTTCCTTTGTTCAATATATCTTTGAGTGGAATAACATTTAGTTTGCATGGAAGAACTGGGTATCTAAATTGCACTATTGGTTTCTCCTTGGCTGCCAGGTCATACAATGATAAGTATGAAGCTTGGGAACCTCTTGTTGAGCCAGTAGATGGGTTCTTGAGGTAATTACTATGTGTTTATAAGAATAGAATACTTGTGTGAGACATGTTGCCTTTGGTAGAATTCTTGAATGAATGATTAGAGTTTTGGCTCTTATGAGCAGTGGTATAATTTGATTTAGAAAATAAGAACTGAGACAAGAATAGGTCTTGGGTCACTAAATCCATCCTCTTTGCGACAATTCCTATTTATTATGATGTATTGGGAAAAATTCAAGTACCAAATTGACTAACATTCCTCACTACAAAAACTGGTTGAGTTAGGTCTAAAACCATATCCTAAGATGGTATCAGAATTATGGAATTTATCCAAAACTTCTGCAAATTTATCTAGGACAGCCTAATGAAAGTTTCAAAGGGCTAGAATGAACCCTGCTTTGAATTTAGAAGATCTTAAAATTTTCATAAAGTGGAATGCACAATCTGGCTGCCAGCAATGAAACCCACAACAATCAGTCAACCAAAATCGTTACTCTATCAAGCCTGTTTACAACTTGCAGGTGTTGGTTTTGGTTTTGGCTGAGGGAAGGGTTTGGCTTGGTTGGAGGAGGTTGATGATGGCAGCTGGAGCAAGAACCTGAGTATGGTTGAGAATAGGAAATGTGGTTACGTGGGGTGTTTGAAATGGAGGATATTAGAGTACACTGATTGAAGAAGTAATTTTTTTGGTATCGGTCATTTATTTAAAAATGATCATATCTAACTGGAAAACACCTTTGCCTCAATGATGGCATGAAATAATTTGATTTGGTTTAATTGATTTCTTCTGCATAAAAGATAACACAAATGATGCTAGTAGTGGAAAAATTTTAGCCAAAATACAGCAAATGATAGCAATCCATTCACTAGCTTGAGGGAAGCCTTGATTCAAAAGGAAATATAGTTATTAAGCTATAAGCTCCAGCAGGATATGAAGTGTAATGTTAGAAGCTATCAGAAGATTCTACGGGATCTCTTTGTAATCTTTACTTTAGGATTAAAGTTCACTATATATAGAGGTTAATGTACCGTTTCAAATCAATGAATTGAATAAAATCTTTCCATAGTCAGATCAATCCTTTTCAGGAGTTTATTAAATTTGAACAAAAAGTTGTTAAATTATGGATATTTCACGTATAAAAATTGGATTAAACTCCTTTAAATGAACAAATGTATAATCTTTAATCTTTACTAAATTTGAATAACATTAGCTATGCACTTAATCACATTACACCTTCCCTTACTTTAGAAGAGTCAAATCCACTAAGGTTATATTTTTGTTCCAGTTTCTATTTTTGCCTAATTACAGCTACATATAGGTACCAATATGACCTCAACGCCCTGGCTGGAACCTCTCAATTACGTTTGACATCAACTCGAGATCTGAATTTAAATGTTTCAGTTTCTAATGCTAATATGATCATTCAAGCTTATGCAAGCTGGAACAATCTTAGCAATGCTCACGAATGTTACAAAAACAGAGTAAAATTTCTTATAAACCTTTTCATTTTTTCTGTTTTAAGACTGGTTCTTTTGATGTATATTACTTTCTTCATTTCACAGCGCTTGTTTTCTCTTACCAGGATGCATTTTCTCCAACTTATGGTGGAAACTCTATCATTGACAAACTCCAAAAAAGAAATTATTACATAATCCCTCAAAACAAGCTTGGTCAGGATATATTTATTCGTGCTACAGAAGCTAGGGGTCTCCAAAATATAATTCGGATGCCATCTGGGGATATGAAGGCTGTCAAAGTTCCTGTGTCAAAAAATATGCTAGAATCTCATTTGAAGGGTAAACTCTGTAGAAAGATTAGAACAATGGTTACAATCATCATAGCAGAAGCACAGGTACAATTTTTGTTGCTTTTAGTATACTACTTACATGGTTTTGGCCGTCCCAATTTTCATGTAACCTTCAATGCATGTCATGCTAAATATTCAGTTGCTCATATTTATTTCTTTATTTTCAATACAGTTTCCTCAAGTTGAAGGCTCAGATTCCCAGCAATATACAGTAGCTGTCCGCCTGTCTCCTAGTCAGACAGTCCCTAGTGATGCATTGGTTTATCAACAGAGTGCGCGCACGCGTGGACAAAGGCCACATCATTTATTGCCTTCAGATCTTGAGTCGGTCAAGTGGAATGAAATATTTTTCTTCAAAGTTGATTCCCTGGTATTGATAATTATCTCTGTTGCTTTTACTTGCACTTATTCTAGGTAAGTTTCGTTGTAAATTGTTGCTAGTTATGTTAGTATTTCTTCTAATATTCAAATTCATTTGGAATAGAGTTTGATATTTTTGAAGTCCCGAAGGTTTACTTAAAAACTTGGACTTTGTGTGCTCTGATTGGTGTAGATACCAACCATGGCTTTAGGAGTCTAAATCTTATTAAGGCATAGGGTTATCTTCGTAGCTCCTTCATGTGTTCAGCTCCTGGCTTTCTTTGATAGATACGCAGACTTTATCTTCAATGTTTTTTTATGTTTTAATATTAAGTTATTTTATTTTTTCGAGTTATTTTAGGTTTTTCCCTTTTTGTTTAGTAGATTTTCTATATAAAAATCACGTATGATATTATATATATAAGCAATGTGACTGATTGCTGAGTCAGCTAGTATCTAATTCTGTAACAGAAAAGGACTAGTTTGTTACAGAATGAGATTGAATGAAAATTACAACGAGATGACCGTGTAATGTAAAGGGAAATGTACAAAATGAAAATAAAATTATAAAGAAAATCACTAATAGAGAATAACATGAGTTAAAGCAAATGTATAGATACTTTGGAGTGTAATCTTTCTATTCATAATTTTGGGGGTGAATAATCTTCTGATTTTTATTAAAAACTATTGAATATAGTGAAAATAGGTTTGAGATCAATCTCCCTCTTGTGTAAAAACACATAGGATATTGTATTTATAATAAAGGAGACATGGGCTAAACCTAATATACAAAATAAAGAATAATAACAAAGAAATTGAAGATAGAAGATAAAGATTAGATATCTAATATATCTAACAATATATCTAACACACTCTCTCAACCTAGTGCATACAAATCGTATGTACCAAGCTTGTTACAAATATAATCAATTCTTGGTCTTCGTAAAGACTTAGTGAAAATATTTGCTAACTGATCACTCGAGTTAACGAACTTAGTCTTGATATCTCCAGATACAATTTTTTCTCGAATGAAGTGATAGTCAATCTCAATGTGTTTGGTCCTCTCATGAAAGACAAGATTAGAACTAATATGAAGAACAACTTGATTGTCAAATACAACTGTCATTTGAGTGACATCTCCAAATTGTATCTCTCTAAGCAATTACTTAAGCCAAACAAGCTTAGAAGTGGCTGAGGCCATAACTCCATATTCTGCTTTTGCACTAGATCTTGCCACAACACTTTATTTCTTGCTTTCCCAAGAGATCAAGTTACCACCAATGGACACACAATATCTGGATGTAGACCTTCTATAAAAAGAACACCCTGCCCAATCAACATCGGAATAACAAACCACTCTTGTATGGTTATTGGAACCCATATAACATACGAATGACTGCATTTCAATGACCTTCCCATGGGAAATTAAGAAATTAGTTTACCACACTGACTGCAAAGGAAATGTTAGGACGAGTAACTATAAGATAATTCAATTTCCCAACTAACCTTCTATATTGCTCAGGATTTGACATAGGCTCCCCTTGATTTGGTAGAAGTTTAGTTTTAGGATCAATGGATGTATCAACATATTTTGAATTCATCAACCCGGTTTCCTCTAAAATATCCAATGCATATTGCCTTTGAGATATAACAATACATAGTTGGATTGTTCCACATCCATACCCAATAAATATTCGGGTTTTCTAAGATCTGACAATATTACTTTGACCGTGTTCATCTTAGTAACCAGAGCAAATGTCTCCAAGTAGTCCACTCCAAGCTCTGATGACATATCAAAACTTTTAGAAATAATAATATCCTTCTTCTATATTACAGTAATGAAGTCATTGGATTTATAAATAAATGAGTCAATTGTTTATTTTAGGAAATATAGACGGCTAATTCTAAGGAAACATATCTCTATAATTATGGATTGCTTTTAAATACATAATCCTAGTTTTAATAGCAAGATACACCTGTAACAAACATTAAAAATATAGCAAGGATAAAATTAAAAAGTTCTTAAAATACATAATGAGCAGCTCGGTTTTGACAATTTCAATGTAATATAATTTATGATGCTTTAATTTTCTTGGTGATTCCTTTTTATCTCATTAGACTGATTTAGTCTATCTTTTAGGTTTTATAACTTAAATGTTTCTTTTGACTGAGCACTTGGCCATCTTTTTCTGTTGAGTTTACATTTGATTTTCAAAATTACTGCATCGTCTTCTTCTTTTATTCTAAATTTTACTTTTCCAATTGAAAAAATAACTTATAATTGACTTCTATACTTTTTTTACAGGACTATCACTCTTTAGATTTGATTTTAACGGACATGGGTAAAGGTACTTTCTTGAAATTCCATCCAGGCCTAAGTGACACTAGATGCTGCTGAATAATGTGCAAATAAATTAGTTTAAGTTGAAATGTCTGCAAAGGAGAAATATTGTGAATACATTAGTGTTTTGAGGACTTGAAAAGTTTCTAACTTTTTGAATGTTCTTTTGGTATTGTAAATAACATAGGATTCTCAATCTTCTTTATTACATTCTTCTCTTCTTTCTTCTAGGTGTTCCGATTGGATTTTTTTCAGCTTCCTTGAATGAGATAGCAAGAACAATTGAGGACTACTCAAATCCACAAAATTTTGTTAAAGAGTTGAACTGGATATCTTTGTGTACAGAAAACTCCATGGTGAATTTTGTTTATGATTTACCTTTTTTCGTGTTTTTCTTTGTTTTCTCTAAGTACTTATCTTAATGGTGTCATGCTGAGATTTCAGGATGGGAAGCCTTGCAAATTACAATGTGCCATACTAGTACATAATTCTGAGATTGAGAGTAACAATCAACTATCTAATTATGATGTGCGAAAACGTGGGTTTATTCAAATTAGTCCTAGCAAGGAAGGTCCTTGGACTACTGTGAGGCTAAACTATGCTGCTCCTGCCGCTTGCTGGCGGTTAGGCAATTCTGTTGTTGCCAGCGAAGCTAGTGTGAAGGATGGCAATAGATATGTGAATATTCGATCACTGGTTTCTGTTCGTAACAACACAGATTTTGTACTTGATTTATGCCTCACTTCAAAAGTTTCATCAGAAAAGATGAATTTGCTGAAAAGTTCAAGTAATTCTGAATCCATTCAAACAGAGAGCTACAGAATTCAGACAGAAGAGTTCTTCGAGACTGAAAAGTTAACACCAGAAATTGGATGGGTGCGCTGTTCAGGTTCTTCTGGGAACCACATATCAGATGGGGGGAAATCCCTTCAGGTGAATGTTAGTAATTTTTCACTTTCCATGAGAAAGTGTTCTCTAGGTGCTTTTGTATTGCTTATACACCTGAGCTGTAGTTTTCTCTAGTAATGAAGGTACAAACTGACAATTTTGCTCATATGATTTAGAATCTCTTCAAGAGGATCAGTCATGTGTAGATGCTTTAAAAAGTTCAGAATAGATCAATCACTCTTGCTGTGATTTTTATACTATCTTTAGAGAAGGGATGTGCTAGGAATTTGATTAGGACTAAACTAGCCACTACCTTGTCATATGCTAACTTCTGTATAATCACTTTTCTTTGCACATGTTGAGGTACAAACATTGCTCAGGAAATTTATGTCGACTCAAAATGTCATGATTAAGAAACTGACAAACCCAAGCCCTCATATCAAAATATTGTCTGCGACACTTTTACAGTCTCCTTAGAAAATCTTATGTTTTCTAGTTTAATTTTATTTTTTTTTTGGAGAAGAATGGTTTATAAGCAGAATACTTCATGCTGATTTATACTTAAACATAAAACTGATTTTTTTAATGATATCAATGCAAGGTGAAATATGTTTTCAAAAAATAAACAGTCGGATAATCCAACAAGAAATATATTCAGAAATAGATTATAAACTGTGATTGACAGTTTTGATTGTTGCACTAAATTTTTATTTTTTTTTTTTTTTTTTTTTTTTTTTTTTTTTTACTTTTCTACTATCAGATTTTTCCTGAGATTGATCTACCGCCAAGTTGGGAATGGATTGATGATTGGCATTTGGATACAAAATCTCCTAATACTGCTGATAGTTGGATTTATGCTCCGGATGTGGAGAGTTTGAGATGGCCTGAATCCTTTGATCCAAGGGATTCTCGTAATACTGCCAGGCAGAGAAGATGGTTAAGAAACAGGAAGCTAATAGCAGAGGATCTTAAGCATGAAATATCCGTTGGCCTGCTGCAACCAGGAGAAACTGCTCCACTTCCTCTCTCTGGTTTGACGCAATCTGTACAGTATTTCTTGCAGTTAAGGCCTTGGACTTCAGCAAACTCTTGTGAGTACTCATGGAGTACTGTTGTAGACAGACCTAGGCAACAAGATGTTGGCAGGAAGGGCCAATGCTCAAATCTGTGTGTTTCAGCTCTTTCAGAGTCAGAGGAACTATTGTGCTGCAGTGAGATGCATGGAACCTCTGGTGGCTCCCATAAGTTGTGGTTTTCTGTAAGCATACAATCTACTGAGATTGCTAAAGATATCCATTCTGATGCCATTCAGGATTGGTGTTTGGCAGTCAAATCACCTCTAACAATAAGCAATTTTCTTCCCCTTGCTGCTGAATATTCTGTTCTTGAAATGCAATCTAGTGGCCATTTCCTTGCATGTTCAAGAGGAGTGTTTTTATCTGGAAAAACTGTACAGATATACAGTGCTGATATTAGGAACCCTCTGTTCTTATCTTTGCTTCCGCAAAGGGGTTGGCTTCCCATACATGTAAGATAGAGACCTGTCAATACTTTTGCCTTTTGTGTTTCAGTTACTAGGTCATTTTTACATTGTATTATGCTATTAATATCTCACCCTTTCCCTTTTCCGAACAGGAAGCTGTTCTTTTATCTCATCCTCACGAGAATCCATCCAAAACAATTAGTTTGAGAAGTTCAATATCTGGAAGGTTGTAAAGTTCTGAATGTGGAATAGTTAGAAATTTCCCAATCTATCACATTATTTCTAAATTTTATAATGTTTTGCTGAAATTTTTGCCTCCTTATGTGCAGGGTGATTCAAATTGTTCTTGAGCAGAACTTTGACAAAGAGCACACCTTGCTGGCTAAAACAATTAGAGTATATGCTCCTTATTGGTTAGAAGTTGCTAGATGTCCGCCACTTACATTTAGGATGCTTGATATGTCAGGAAAAAGACATATGCCAAAGGTTGCTGCTCAATTTCAAACTCAGAAGAAAAATGGATTAATCCTTGAGGAAATAACTGAAGAGGAGATATATGATGGTTACACAATTGCTTCTACTTTTAATTTTAATATGCTGGCCCTTTCAGTGGCTATTGCCCAATCAGGCAATGAACATTTTGGACCTGTTACGGATCTTGCTCCTCTTGGTGACATGGTAATATTAAAATTTATGTGACAAACTAGAAGTTATATACATTCTTTTCTAAAACCACTTCGTTTTATCCTTAGGATGGGTCTTTGGATATATATGCATATGATGGTGATGGCAATTGCTTGCGGCTTATTATTTCTACAAAACCATGCTCCTATCAATCTATCCCGACAAAGGTTGAGACAGAAGATCAAATTTAGCATTAAATGTTACTGTGCAGTCAAGATGTAATACTTTTGAATTTCTATTGTCTCTCCAGGTTATTTCTGTTCGGCCATTTATGACTTTCACTAATAGACTTGGTCAGGATATATTCATCAAATTAAACTCTGAAGATGAACCAAAGGTTTTGCGTGCTTCTGATTCAAGGGTGTACTTTGTGTGTCGTGGAACTGGTGGACCTGAAAAGCTCCAGGTTGGTGGAGTTCTTAGTTGATATATTGCTGCAATAATTACATCATTTAATTTATCTTACATTTTTTTCTGGACAAAAAGATTGTAAATTTATAGAACTTCATATTTTGAATTGTCGAAGATAATATTATTGACAAATTTTGTAATTGTGGTATTGATTTGATTACACCATGTTAAGCCTCCTATAAGAATGTGTATTATAGGAGAAACAGAAAATGCTTCAATGTAAGTACGGCCCAACTAGGGGAAGTCTCGTTAGTAATTTAATGGGTTCAAGGTTATCAATAGTGGCTAACTGCCTATGGTGCCTATGGTGGTGAGCAAAAATCTGCCATATAATATGTATGATTTATATGCACTGACTTGAGGGGGGAGTGCTAGATGTGGTTGATATCATTAGATATTGTTAGTTATAATATCATGTGTATTTGGGCTTTAGTCCATATTATTTTCAAACTTTTGTGCTCAATCATCATCTGATTGAGTTTAAATGATGAGATGGTCTTTTCGTGCTACATGTAGGTGAAACTTGAAGGTAGCAGTTGGTCATTTCCTCTTCAAATTGTAAGAGAGGACACAATCTCACTTGTCTTGAGGATGAATGATGGTACTATCAAACTTTTGAGAACTGAAATTCGAGGATATGAAGAGGGATCCCGTTTTATTGTCGTTTTCCGCCTTGGATCATCTGATGGTCCTATCAGGTACTGATATGCATGTTTAGACTGGCCTATATATCCTTTACTTGTAGCACGACTAGTGTTCTTATATAGTTCATATCACAAGTAGTGAATGATTGATGTATAGGATCATTCTTACACAAACAGATTTTCTGCTTGCTCCTTTTGGTTATTATGTGTCATATCAAGTTTTTATTATAAGTAGTCATAATTTGCATATGGCTTTTGGAATTGATGTGATGTATAGGATATGGTTTGCCAGTACAAGGTAATAAGAATGATGTATGTATAGGATCATTCTTACACAAACAGATTTTCTGCTTGCTCCTTTTGGTTATTGTGTGTCATATCAAGTTTTTATTATAAGTAGTCATCATTTTCATATGGCTTTTGGAATTGATGTGATGTAGAGTCTTATTTGCACTGTTTACTGCAATTACTTCTCATTTTTATGTTGTGTTATTTGGATTGACTGCTTGAAATTAATCTGAAAGGAGAAGGCATATGATTGACTTCTATAATATGTTTCTTAGAGGGAGATTTTTTTTTGTTTTTCCTAATATTTGCTTCTGTAATGAGGAAAATGGACAAGAAAATTTGTGTACAGGTTCTTCCAGCGGGTTGTGATGCAAAATCTAAATGTAATTAATGAACTACTAAAGTTACATTCTCTTTTCTTTATCATTAGGTGGAGAACCTGATAGCTTAAAAATCTTATTTTACTCAATGTACAAGACTCAACAATATCAAGTCCATTATGAACTGACATTCACAGCAAATTCACTCTATCAAATATTAACCAGATGGTAGTCTTTTCCATTACATTGACAACTTTATTCACTATTAGTATTTGCTATACCGCCCCTTAATCAATCCTATAGGTATTCTTTTCCGCAGCCCAAATGTTGATCAAAAGGCCTACTGAAAAGGAAAGAGAGTCCATCCAAAGGACTAGTGTAATTAGTGGTAGAGTCTAATGGCCTGAGTACCATACTGTGCTCCTTCTACTGAATATGAGACTCATAACAATCATCAATTTCAATCTATAGCAGTAAGTATATACTGTAAAAGAATACAAAGGTATATAAAGAAAAAACACCATCCCCCTCCCAAAAAAAACTACCACCTCCAACCAGAAAACTTAGTAGGGATTGAAGCCTAACTCATCTTCACAAAACTAACTTGTTAGATGAGATTTGCACATAGTACACTGTAAACTGATCTCATCTCTAATCGATGTAGGATCTCCAACATGTCCCCTCTATCTGAAACATTTAGATTTTGAGCGTGAGACAAGATATTTGTCGGTGGTTTAGCGGCCAAATAGCGAGTGGCATGATAGGCCAAACTCACTTGGATAGACTTTAAATGGCATGATAGGCCAAACTCACTTGTATAGACTTTAAATGACTCTAATATCATATTGGGAAGTAGGTTTAAGCCTAATCCATATTCACAAAATTAACTTGTAAGATGAGTTTGCACTTATTTATATACTATGAATTGGCCTCATCTCCGATGTGGAATCTCCAACAAAGTTCATTTCCTTTTACTAGTTATAATAAATCTTTTCTAATTAACTGCTCAAAGTAACTTCTGAAAATTGTAGGAAATATTATTTTTCAGTAAACAAACAATAATTTTTAAATAACTTAAAAGTATCTTTTTCTCTAATTATTATTTTATTAAAAAACATAAACATACTAATTGTTTTAAAATAATTTCTCACTTCATGGGAAAAACTTGAAACAAATTAGTTTGTACTAGGTTTCACATGATAGATTCGGTGTCTTGCCATTATTTCTATGTAAGTCTGACACTGAAGCTTGTATGAGTGTATTTCTTTGGGAGAGAAACTTACTTTCTCTTAAACAGAATTGAGAACAGAACGCCAAACAAGGCACTTATCATTCGGCAGTCTGGATTTGGTGAAGATGCTTGGATTCAGTTGCAACCTCTGTCGGCAAAGAACTTCTCTTGGGAAGATCCATATGGAAATAAGTTTTTAGATGCTAAACTCAGAGACGGTGATAGCAACTCAATTTGGAAACTTGATTTGGAAAGAAGTGGATCATCCTCGGTAGAATTTGGGTTGCAATTCCATGTGATAGATAGGGGAGATATAATAATTGCAAAGTTTACCGATGATAGGATGCCAAGTTCAGGTTCAAATGAAGAGATTAGAGGCCCGGTGACTTCTGGTAAAGGGGGAGTTTCTGGTGCTCAGGATGAGATGCAGAGCAGTGTTACTCCCTTTGAGCTCTTAATTGAGTTAGGGGTGGTTGGAATTTCTTTGGTGGACCATAGACCGAAGGAGCTCTTCTATTTATACTTAGAAAGAGTGTCCTTAACATATTCAACTGGCTACGATGGTGGAAAGACAAGCAGGTAACAGCCTTATCATTTCAAGATGCATATATCCAAAAGGCATGTTTTGATAAAAAAAAGTAAAAATATTACTTCAAATGTCTATATTGTAGGAAAGAGGTGACAATTTTTTTATTTGATAATGCTTTGATTTTTTCTTAGGACATGATGACGGTCTATGTGTGGGACATTTTCTGTCTTTTCCTACATGCCTTTAATGTCTACCATTAATTTCTTATGTATGCATCAAATGACTCGTAAATATAGTATGTTTTTTTTTTCCCGCTCAATATTAAGTAAAATGTGTTGACATGCAGTCCGTATAACAGTACAAGTTATCCCTCTCTTATGCAACTGTTGTGCTATACATGCATTTCAAATCTACCTGTCCATCTGTGTGTGCACATGCCACCATCACAAAAATCAATTAAAAAATTCATAATCTAGCGTGAAGTATCGAGGCCAAACTTTGAACCATACCTCGTTCTCACACCAAGCTCATTAGTTAGAATAATCTCTTTCAGTTTGAAATCTACATCTGTTACTTTTAGTTGTAGAGTTTGTTAGGTCTAACCAACTCCACACAGGTGTTTTTCTGTAGTTCAATAGAGTACCATAATACAAGTTATTAAATAGATTACTGATTACACATCAAAATACTATATGATGGTTTAGTCCCACATCAATTAAACATGTGGCTTAAATAGAGCTTATGAAATTTGGACAATTCTTATCTTACTAGTTAATTTTGTAAAGTTAGTAGATCTGAAGCCCAAATTCTAAGATAGTATTTGGGCCACTTTGCCTTAGTTGCGGTCTCTTTGGGAGCTTACTTAATTGCAACCTCAAGACTTAGTCCCACATTAGATACATGTTTTAAATAGAGCTTATAAAACTTGAGGTAGTCCTCATCTTACAATCCAATCCTGAAGGGTTGAGTGAAGCTCTAAGTCCAAATTCTAAGAATATGCATTCCCTAGAAATTATGCACAGTCTATATTTTCAGTATTGTAAATTGATATTTGGACGTTTTCTATAGGTTCAAGCTCATATTTGGTTATTTGCAACTGGACAACCAGCTCCCTCTAACATTGATGCCTGTGCTCTTGGCGCCAGAACAGACCTCTGATGTGCAACACCCAGTATTCAAGATGACAATCACCATGCAGAATGAGAATAATGATGGAATTCAAGTTTACCCATATGTTTATATACGAGTATGCTATGTTTTGATCTATGATATTACTATGTTTCTTTTGATAAAATTTCAAATGTTTAAATTTTATTATTTATGATCTCTTTAAATTTGATCGACGCCCTAGGTAACTGACAAGTGCTGGAGGCTTGAGATTCATGAACCTATTATCTGGGCTATCATGGACTTCTACAACAATATGCAGCTAGATCGCTTACCTAAAAGTTCAACTGTCACTGAGGTTGATCCAGAGATACGATTTGAGTAATACTCTTTCTCTTTACTTTTTCAAAATATAGCTTTAATTTTGTTCATATTTTTCAAAACATTAGTGTCATTCTTAGGTACAAATTGGAACTGGAAAACTATTATGAGGTTATATTATGCTTCTTCACTGTTTCTGTTTATTTTGTTCTTTGGCTTCTTCTAGGATGATGGCTCATCTTTTTTTTTTCTTTCTTTCTGTAACCTAATTTTTAATAACTTTTTGTGTTTAATACTTATTAAAAATACGTTTAAGGTGAACAATGAGAAAAGCCCCTTACACTGTATAATCTCTCATTCTTTTATTTTGGAGTATTTTCTCTCTCACACCGTTGAATGCACTCTACTTTCTTCCTTTATCCCTGGGAGTAAACAACTGAAAATATGGCTGCAACTTAGCTTAATTGGGGAGACAGGGAGTGTTAAAAGAAAACTAATTTGGAGGGTAATAAATTGATATATTGTTAGGTTTTTGGTTTTCAAATCTTATTGCTGATTCCTAGGTAAGTAGAATTACTCAAATACCGCCAAAGTCTGCTGTTGTGCAGTGCTTATGCGAAGTTTGTTCAATGAAGAATGATCAGTTGCCCAGATAGTTACACATTACTATGTTGTGATTTTGTTTGAGAAACTGTGATTTAATTATGTGATCCCATTAATTTTGCAGCCTAATAGATGTTTCAGAAGTAAGGTTGAAGTTTTCACTGGAGACTGCTCCAGGGCAAAGGCCTCATGGGGTCCTGGGCATATGGAGTCCTATACTTTCAGCTGTTGGAAATGCCTTCAAGATCCAGGTGAGCTATTTGATTATACACAGACACACAGAGTGAAGGAATTACAATCAAATTCAATAAGGATATGTAGTATATCATCCTTTCCTTTTTAAATTCTATGACATTATGTTGCCCTAATCATACTTTTGATACTCTTGTGGACTTGGATGAATTAAGTTACATATATCTGTTGGATGAATTAAGTTACATATACCTGCCAGGTTGTTCCAATCGTATTTGGGTTTTTATCAGCAATCTGGCTTTATATATGATGCGTACTTTTTTTGTTTTAATACCTCAACCATGTATTTTTCTATTGTCCTAACTATTTAGTTTCTTTTTATATGTATTAGAAGAACTCTCGCATTAGTAGGCTAGAAACAAACAAAAGGGTCTAAGAAAGGGAGCCATCAGTTTGGAGGATACTTTTTTCAATGAACAAGCCACTTGAGCTAAAAATACACTTTTGGTCTTGATCTAGTCCCCCTACTTAGTTTGTATTCCTTTTATTTTCTTTATTTTTTAATACATTTAAAATTTTCTGTAAATGATTGATAGGTAGAGTTCGAAGTGTCAACCTAATTGGGATTGCAATCTATATAGTCACGCTTTAGCATTCGTAGTTTTCATTAAAAAGGCTGGAAGCACACTGACTCACTCTCCCACATTCTTGAACATGACCTGCGCATAAACTATAATAAAAAATGTGTTTAGGGCTACAATTAGAAAGAGGATACAGTATCTTTCAAAACATGAAAAGCAAGGTAGAACCATGAAGCATGAATATAACAAGATTGTAAGCAAGGAAGGATGTCAAGTGCGCTTAATGCTTGAAATTACTACTGATTCCAAAGAGAATCATTTTACTTTTCTGTGTTGCAAGGATTGGGTGCGCATGTTGTTTGCTAGTTCTTTGTACCACTGAATGCTGACTGCACGTGGACTATAGAATTTTCTAGTTTGTTACATTTTCCTTTACCATAATGGCATTATTTTGACTAATAAAATCTTGTGACCACTTTTGTAAAATAACTAGGTTATTAACATTGTGACCTATTATTTTAGGTGCATCTAAGGAGGGTGATGCACAGAGACAGATTCATGAGGAAAAGTTCAATTGTTTCAGCTATTGGGAATCGTATTTGGAGAGATTTGATTCATAATCCTTTACATTTAATATTTTCAGTGGATGTACTAGGTATGACAAGTTCAACATTGGCTTCTCTTAGCAGAGGCTTTGCTGAGCTATCCACGGATGGGCAATTTCTACAATTACGTGCAAAGCAGGTGACACTTAATTCTTGATTCTACTTATGAGACCCTTTCATTTGTGTCTATTTGATGCAAGTTTTATTTTCCTAGAATGTATCCTAATTTTTTTCCTAATTATTTTTAAGATTATTGATTCAACCTCTGATAAAAAGATATATCTTTGTTATGTTTTATCTCTTGAACACAGGTAAGATCAAGGAGAATCACTGGGGTTGGGGATGGGATTATTCAAGGAACGGAAGCTCTTGCCCAAGGTGTTGCCTTTGGTGTCTCTGGTGTAGTGAGAAAGCCTGTTGAGAGTGCTCGACAGAATGGTCTCCTAGGATTGGCTCATGGGCTTGGACGTGCCTTTTTAGGTTTCATTGTGCAACCAGTAAGCGGTGCCCTTGATTTTTTTTCTTTGACTGTCGATGGAATTGGTGCAAGTTGTTCCAAATGCTTTGAGGTTTTCAACAGCAAGATTGCATTGCAAAGAATTAGAAATCCTCGGGCTGTACATTCTGATGGGATACTAAGAGAATATTGTGAGAGACAAGCTATTGGGCAGGTAAGTTAATTATACGCATCTTGACAAGTACACGGAAACATTTAAAGTGGTATCTCTTTTGCTGGAAGAAGGGGGGAAACGGGGGACATATTTTTCATCTGTCTAGATAGCTACTTTGGGATCATCTAAACTAATTGCAGAAGTTATAATTGTAGTGTACTCTCAAATCTAGGAGAAATAATAAGATTGCATTATTATGATATACGTCAGATTTTATATATATATA
>Ga0214543_1000150_pt1 | contig 98018 bp, 45 predicted proteins | sample CNSS2metaG_FD_160094 | JGI IMG/M metagenome (GOLD analysis project Ga0214543, IMG submission 160094) | Root nodule microbial communities from cowpea collected in UCLA plant growth center, Los Angeles, California, USA - CNSS2 | ecosystem: Host-associated > Plants > Roots > Nodule | place: USA...
AAAATTAAGAAAATTAAAAAAAAAAAAAGGAACTGACACATGGTACAACATTAACACATTTAACACCATATTAACGGAATGAACATAATTGTTACACATTTAAAAAAATATGAACCTAATTGAGACTAAAAAATATCTTATGACCTATTTAAAATTTTTGAACCAAAATATGAATCAACGAAGCATTTTAACTTACTTTTTGTTCAGCAACCTCAATTGCAACTGCACATTAATTTGATTAAAGTTTTTCTTTTTTAGTGTACAATTAACACTATAGTAATTAAATTATATTCATATTTAGTATGTTTTAAATAGATGTTACTTATGAACTTGATCAGTTAAAACTAAAAATTAATTAATGATCGCACAACAACTTTGAAAATTTATGTAAATAGATCACTGCAAGAGTTTCATCGTTGTCCAAAGTGAAATATTTAAGGTACAGTAACTAATGACATTAGAATAAAAGATAAAAGCAATGTGAAATGCTGAAGGGATATTGGCGCAGTGTTTAGGAGATATATAATTTTCTAATATTTTTTAATTTATATAATTACTTTCATCTTTGATTTTTTTATCTATATTTTCGATGGTCAATCCATTCCTAAACCGTATATTACATTTTATTGTCTTATATATTAAAATTTTAGTAATTTAATATTCTTCTACCGTCTTCTTATTTGTTTAGTTTAATTATTTAAATACGATCTATGTTGTAAAGAAAAAGAATGCATAAATTTAAGTGTAAAGGCAATGTTTTAGGGTTTTCAATAAAAGCGGAAAAAAATAAATAACATAAACGATAAAACCAACAAATCATAATCTATAACAATTAAAGAATTTCTTTGTGTCCACATTATTTTAATAATTATTTTAAAAATTATATATTTATTGTTGATCTTAACTTTCTTGAAAATTAAAAAATATAAATACACAATTACTGTCACGTCTTTGTGTTCGTAGTATTATAAATGCAAACTGAAGATAGAACGATGGATGGGTCGTCAACCCATTGGTAATTTATTTATCTTTAAGTAATTATGATATATGATATATTAGTTATTATTAATATTTTATTGAAACAAAATGAATGAAGATAGTTTATTTTATCTATGAGGAGATTTATGATGAGATGTTTGAGAATTAAAATTAGCTTGAAAATTTATAGGTGTGATATATATTATTGGTTTTCTGCACTCATTTATAACAGCAAAAAAGAGGTTATAAAAGTAGTAGTTGATCCACCAACCCCACTGTATATATGTTAGACTATTAACTCATCCATTTTTTGCAAGCTAATCTTTTTTTTTTAGTTGTGAAACGAAGATAATTATGCATTCTCATGTTTTAATTATATATATGTATTTATATTTTTAAAATAAAAAAAATAGAAAAGTTTAAATAAGAAATTAAAATACGTACAGTAAGACCAATTTTTATTTTAAATAAATGAACTCAACTTTAATAATTAAGGTCCCATAGTCCACTGGCGGAGCCACATAAGAGCGTGCAGGGCCACGGTCTTCCAACTTTTTAAATTTTTTGTTCAAGTTTTATGTATTTAAAAAAATTTAAATTATATATTTTTAATTTTTTTTAAATTATGTGTATATTTTAAATTAGATAGTAATATACTAAAAATTAATAAAAAATAAATTAGGTATTTTTTTTATAAAGTAAATCATTTAATTTTAATAAATAGCACAATATAAAATTAAATATAATAAAGAAAAAAATTGTTAAGATCATTTTTTATTTTTTTTTCACATTATTTTTTATGTTTTTTTATATGTTGTATTCCTTTCTTACTTTTAACTTATTTCTTTTGTTATTGAAAAGAAAAATTAAACAGAAACTCATTATTTTTGTCCTCATCTTTTTCATATCTTCTCTTATTCTTAAAGGAAAAAAAATTTCTCTTGTCTCACTCGTGCAATATTTGTTTAATATTTAGCCCTATTTTTTTTTTGTCTCATTACCCTTTTGTATATTCATTTTTTATGAAAAGAGAATAGCAAATAATGTATTATGTGATTTTTTATAGAAGATTTTTAAGTGTAACTTGATTATCATAATTACTTTTAGTAATTATATCTCTCAATTTTTGATTAAATTATAATAAATTATTTTTTTAGTCTTAAATTTGTTTTATGGACAGGTATATTGATAAAAAGAATTAAAGAATAAATTTATTTTTTTAAAATTGATAAAAAAGAAGTGAAGATGAGAACAAAATCTTGTGATGACTTTTGAATCGATATATGCATATTAGTAAAATGGAAAATCAATATTTTGCAGATAATATGGTTATTTACATTGAAAAAAAAAAGCTAAAAAATGTAGTTATGATTCAATTATTTGATAAGTTCAAGAATATGAAAAAACAAATGATGACAATATTATTTAGATATATGTATTTTCTGTTATAATTATAGCTATATTAAATTATGTATTAATTTTTCCTGAATTAGTGACAAAAATCTTAAATATATAAGTTGAGTATATTATTTTGGCTCCCCCAGAAATTTTGGCCAAGATCCGCCACTGCTATAGTTAGTCCACCTTAGTACTCCAGAATCCTTCCTAGTCACTCACTCTCATTCAGTCTCATTTTTTCAAAAACAGTTTTCCCTCTCACTTATAGTTCTGAAGCAAAAGCTTTGCTAGGACATAAGCTTCTTCCTCCCCAAACTAGCAGAACGTGCTTCTTCCATGTAAGTTAAGTTCGACCTTTCGTTTTTTTCCTTTTCCAGCTCAGCTGCCTTGGTTCTGTCTTGGGTTTGTTTCTAGAGACTTATTCTCGCCCTTATGTTCGTACTTTACAACTCTTTAGTTCGTCTTGTGAGTTGTGGTGCTCTTCTTGGAGTGTATGTGTTGATTGGCTAGCATCTATCCAAGTAAGAGAAGCTAGAGTTTTCACGTTTTCTTGAAGTATCTTGTATGTTTTGGCTCTGTTTTATGTTTAAGATGCATGTCTGATGACTGTGATTGTATAAGAATGAGGTTGGTTGTGATTTGTGTTGATTTTCTGGTTTGCATGCGTGAGTAGGAGAGATCCTGTTGTTTTCGTCCAAGCGAGTCACCCTCGACGAGCTTTTGCTTTGAGCAATGAGTAATCTCGCTTAAGCGAGAATTCGCAAAAACCTACAATGCTCCCTGTTTGCAATCTCGAAGCGAGAACTTTTAGTTTGAGCGAGAGGCTCCTGTCGCCTGAGCGAGAGCTCTCTAACTTGAGCTAGATTGACAGTAGAATTACCTTAATTACTTGGTTGGTCCCATGATTTATTTGTAACGAAGATGATCAAATTGAATCCTTTTAAATACAAACACATTGCATAAAATGTTGGCATCATACTTCATGCTTTTAATTTGTATTTTTTTTCTCTAAAAATTATAATATGTCACGTGTCAGATTATTGTCGTGTCACGTGATAATTTACAATCATGACATGTGGCAGTGATAAAACTTGTTTTCAATTTAGTCCTCTATTTTTAATTTTTGGTTCAATTTAGTAACCTTATTATTTAAAATGATTTAATTTTGTCTTTTTCAACTTGAGACCAAATTAGTAAATAAACTTAATTACAACTTATATATACATGTTACAATAATTTTTTTTAATATATACATCAAATCACTTCACCTAAATACTCAAATTATTTTATTTTTTACATTTTTACCTTTATAATTTTTTACACTTGTAAAAAAATAAAATAATTTGAATATTTAGGTGTGGTGATTTGAATATGGGTACCAAATTGAACTAAACCAAAAAATTAGGAGACTAAATCAGTAATTACACCTTATATAATTATATATTTTATAATTTCTTAATTATGAAATTATATATTTTGTAATTTTTATTTTTTAGTCTTTTTATTTTATTAATTTGTATTTTATAATTTAATAATTACATATTTCATATATTTTATAATTTTGTATTTTTGTATTTTTTTTAATTTTTTAATTTTAATTAAATTTAAAAATATTTTTTTGTTAAATATAGTAAATATTTGAAAAAGAGTTCGTCATTGCGGTCTCTTTCAAAAAATATATTATATTATGTGATGACATTCAAGGGAGTGATAATACAAAACAATTGTCACATTACAAAATTAACATCAACATTTTATTTTTGGGACTCTATTGAAAAGTTTTTAAATTTTAAGACCTCGAGTGAGACACAATTTTTTTTTTTTCATTTTCTTCAAATTACAAATCAAATGATGTATTCATTAATAACAAATAAGCACTTTGAAGTTTGAATTGTAGTAATTTTTAATTGTATCCTTAGTATGATGCCCCATTTTTATAATGAAGAAGGCAATGCTTTCAGCATGATTCTCTTATAATTTTTCATTAATATAAAATTATTTTCTATTATTATAATTATTATTATTACTACCATGTTATTAGTATTATTATTTTATTTTTATTTTAGTGTTATGTTAAAAATTTATATGTTTATTTTGTTTTTTACACTATTATATTTTATAATCTACTCATCAACGTTTATATAAAGTACACGTAACACACCCTAATACAAACTGTGTCACTTGTAAAATGTTCCGTTAATGATTTAAACGACGTTACAGAAAAAGGACCAAATAAAACACGAATTGCGAGAATGAAGACCATTTTAAACATTCAGTAAAAATGAAGACCATTTTAAACATTCTGTCAAAATGAGGATCATCCGCAACAAATAACGAAAAACGAAAATGAGGACCAAAAATGTGTTTAAGCCTTAAATAAATATTGATTTAAAAGGATAAAATAATAACACAGTAATTTTATTTTAAAAATTAATGAAATTTAAATTAACAATCATTTAAACGGTAAAAGTAAAAATGTAATTGTTTTAATTTAAAATAACATTTATTTACAACCTAAAAGAAAATGTGTGCATAAAATAAATTCCTTGTACAAATATTAATTATAACAACAACAATCCTTACTTTTATAAATTTAGTATGTTGGGTACAAATCACCTACCTAATCTATCTCTTCGTTTCTATAAAGATTCTGGTGCACAGTCTAAAACATAAACATATACTAACATCCCTTCAAACCTACAATGTTATTGTTAAATTGTTAAATGCATGGAAATAGTTTGTCTTGCATATATAACATATGTTTCCATGGGATTTGTTTAGGTTTAAGATAGATTTATTTAAACAAAAACAAAACATAAGCAATCTCTTTCATACTGGAATAAAACTGTCATATATTATTTTTGTACGCTGTTTATTACCTTAACAATTGAACCATGTGATAATTATTACTCTTGTTCCAAACCCAACCACTGACTTGTCCTTCAATTATTATATATTATTAACACATGGGGATGTTAAATTACACGATCCCAGTAAAGGTGTGTGGTTGATGGAGATGGAGTACCCAGAAAACTACTGCTACAGAAGCAGCAGCAGCGTGTGTGAGATAGAGGAGGAAGAGGACCACAAACCCACTCTTCAGAAGAAAGAAGAAGAAGAAAAAGAAGAACAAGACTGTGTTTACGTTGCAGTGGGTAAGAGCAACACAAGCATGCACGCTCTCTCATGGACACTTAACAACATGGTTACTCAATCTACCACCATTTATCTCATTCATGTGTTTCCTCAGATCAAACACATTCCAAATCCACGTAAGTCCCATCTCTCTCTTTATTGCTTTCTCCGTCTATTTTATAGCCCTCTCAATGTTTTTGTTTGTGTGAATGTGATTGTGATGACAGTGGGAATAGGAATGGTTCCAAGGAATGAAGTGAGTGTTGAGCAGGTGGAGAGTTATGTTGAGCAAGAAAGAAGCAAAAGGAGAGAGCTCCTTCAGAAGTTCCTACAATCATGCTCTTCTTCCAAGGTACTATAATTCTATAATTAAATCCAATGGAACCAAATCCTGATTCAAAATTCCAATGAAAACAAGAGACAAATGAACAAATTCTCCAGAACAGGTTAAGGTAGACACCATCCTGATTGAAAGTGACACAGTTGCAAAGCCTATCCTCGACCTCATTCCGATTCTTCAGATAAAAACTCTAGTCATTGGAGCCAACAAATTCCATCTAAGGTACACCACTAATTATTAAACCATATGCATGCTAATTATTGGTTAATATTTCAGCATTATTTGATTTGGACCAACAGAAAATCAAAATCAAGGAAAGGGAATAACAGTGTTGCTGATGAGATACTGCGGAATTCACCAGAAAGTTGCAAGGTGAGAATTATATGTGAAGGGAAGGAAGTAAATGAGCAGATGATGATTTCACCCCCTAACCATACTTCCATGACTACCCAAAACAAAGAAGATAATCATGATTCAGTTTCATGCATTTGTTTCATACCCAAGTTCAAATGATTACCCTGGTTCATTACTTTGAATCATTCAATTACTTTGTAGTTCATTCTGTGATCCCAGTTTGTGAGAAGATGAACGGAAATTTCTATTATTGTTAAAATATTGTTTAGTGTCACGTATATGATAGCGAATGAATCCACATAATATGAAACAAGCATTTGATTTGACTTTATTTGAGGTTCTTGGTTACCTCACCACAAAAGGCATATTCCTTCATGCTTCTCACCTGTGTATTTAACACAACATACGCATGAATATACACGACTTTAATAGTCAACTCTAATAATTTAGAAACGACCAAGTCAACATTGACGAATTCATCTCAAACAACTTCAGAAATTTCCGCACAGATGTGTTTATTAAGTTCTCACGTTTTGGAATCCTGAAAATGGGTCCATAATGTGATGTTTGAGATCAACTTTTGGTTGATTTCATTGCTTATAAGTTTTGCTAAGCTAATCACGTCACATTGAAGAAGGTTTATAATATGCTAAGTTAATATAAACACTAGTGGAAGCCAATAATATGAAATTGCTGGAAGATGAAGTAGAAAGCTCTCTTCACAAAATGTGTTCAAGAAATTAATAAGACCCTTGTAATAGGTGTGCAACTGCAAACCCAACTTCTCTTTTTGGTGCATAAACGTTAAAAGAGAAAAAGACAAAGATGTAAAGATAAAATTAAACGATAATATAATAGTATTGATTATCCAATACGTGAATAATATATACAAGATAAGTACTAGCAAGGACAAGAGAAATAACAAAAAACAAATAAAGAAATAGAGAAATATTGCTAAAAATATACTGGTAAGACTATCTAGAAGACATTAAACTGATTAAGCTGAAGAAGAAAGGGATACCAATCATTGAGCTTTCTTAAGGAGGAGATGGGAATTAATTTCCTAATGCTTTGCTCATTGAATACTAAAGTCTGTGTTCGATTGAGTTGATATATTGTATGCATGGATTTGGTGAGATTGATTTGCAGGTGTGGATTTTGTTCTTATGCATTGAGTTGAGTTGATTTGAAAGAAGAGATTTATGATATACCTTGTAATATCTTGAGAATATTTGTGGGTATTTATATTTTTGTCCATGGCATTGATATGTATTTATTAAAATGGGAGGAAACCAATTAGGTAACTGATTCTTTTATATATATATATATATATATATATATATATATATATATATATATATATATATATATATATATATATATATAAAATATTAATCATAATAATAATTAAAAAAATAATTTTTATTATAATCAATTAAATGATTTATAAATTGACTCTCAAATTCTCTCACTTTCATTTTCAATTTTTTCAAAAGAAAAAATACAAATTTTACCTCCAAATCTGTTCAAATTCATCCTCTCACTCTAATTCAAATACATCATCTTAAAGGAATACTTCTACAATTTGTTCACATAGAGGATTTTACTATTTAAGGAGAGTGGTTTGTGAGTGACCCTTTTGTTCACTTTCACATATTTATTATTGAATAGTAGCCATGATTTAAGTGATTTTTGAAATAAGTATTTGTACTATGACGAGGAGATTTTAGGATAACATCTTCTTTTAAATTAACTTTAGTCTAACAATTCTTTATTTTATATTACTTTTAACCACAAGACAAATGCGTAATCTTTTAATTTTATCGATCTATTATAACTTCTTTTATTCATCACATCCATCAATTTTTTCACAAATTTTCTCACTTTCACCTCTAATTTCCTCAGAGTAAACAACACTACATTCCCTCTTTATCCCCTCACATCCTTACATTTACTCTCTCCCAAATTCATCCTCGAATGTGAACAAAGCATAAATGTTAGTTTGAACATGGACTTCTTAGATCAAATAGTAAAGGGATGAGTTATTGTAACTCACATGTAGTGAAGGTTCGTGTTCTATACTCGACTTTGAAAGAAGATCTAGATACCTCGTGTTGTTTCTTAGTTTTTTAAGAAACCAAAGAATTGCCAATGAAGATGCAATATCTCGTAACTAATCAACAATCGATGCAAGTATCACTACAAGAAAATCCTTAAATAGTAATCAATTTTAGAGGCTAATTTATAAACTAAAAATTATTAGTCTCTAAAATGGTTATTATTATGAATAAAAAATTATAATTAGTAACTAATTAGACTCTAAACTGGCCACTAACATTAACTACCAAGGTTTTTGCTATCAAAGAATTAGTATCTAAATTGGTCATTGATATATTAATAGGGATAGGTCATTACAATGTTAAAGCAAAACCAATTGACACCAAAGTCAATGATTATATACTACTCTAGAGATATAGAAAGTTAATAACTATAAAATTATTATTTGTGTCAATAATTTTATCACACACTCGATTGGTACTTTAAATTTATATCAAAGGTATGTAAGAGAATGGATAATATAACACGGTGCACCCAATCTTTATGGAGACAAGAAAACAACATTGGAGTAGTTAGGTGGTTTGCACCATAACATACTAGATTTATAAAAATAAGGATTTAAAATTCTTCGTATTTTTAATTGACATGTCTTATCTTTGTATTATACCTTTAACTCAATTTTGTTTAGAATATCATCAACTTTACTAAAATCAATGTATATCATTGGGATATTTATGATGACTAGTGTTTTTTTATTGGTGTTAATATGATTTATTTATTTTATTTTATTAATTAAAATTGTTGTTGTAATTAATATTTGTACTTATATATAGAGGGATTTATATTGTGTACACATTTTCTTTTAGGTTGTAAATAAACGTTATTTTAAATAAAAATAATTACATTTCTATTTTTATCCATTAAATGACTATTAATTTAAATTTAATTATTTTTAAAATTAAAATAACTATTTTATTATTTTATCATTTTAAATCAATATTTATTTAAATTTAATTGTTTTTTAAAATTAAAATAATTATTTATAATTTATACTTCCATACAATTGATACTATTATGTAAAGAATATTCTCTTTCATGGTCTACACATTTTTTTATGTAAGAGAAATTAAAATAATTTCTTTTATTCATGAAAAAAATGCATTCAACAAGAGTACATTTTTCCAATTTTATCCATACATAAGGAAAAGAGAAGAAAAGTGGGAGGAAACTTAAAAAGAATTACAGGTGAGTTCGAAGATAATGATAGTCCATACTTGGCAAGACTATCTGCTACAGAGTTGGTTTCTCTAAACACTTGATTCCAACTAATGTAATCCACCTTTGCACCCATCTGAATTATTGAAGAGACTAAAGCATAAAGTGGATGTCTTTGTTGAAGGACTCCCCGGTTAATAAGTTGTACAGCCGTTAGAGAATCACTCTCAACAACAATATTATTGTATCCCATTGATATAGCTATTTCCATTCCTAACTTAATGGCAAATAGTTCGGCCTCTGCTGCTGAGTCGACCCTTAAAACACTAGAGAAGGCAAAAAGAAATTCACCCTCTGAATCTCTAATAACACCTCCTGCAGCCGCTTTTTTTCCATCATACGTGTAAGCTCCATCACAATTAACCTTTATAAAACCCTTTGGAGGTGGAATCCAACAAACTAATCTTGCAACACTTGAATTACCTCTCTGAAAACAAAAATTATTTATAAAAGTTGATGAGTAAATTATAAAATATAATAGTGTAAAAAATAAATAAACATACAAATTTTTATCATATCACTAAAAATACAAATAAAATAGTAGTAATAATTATTATTATAATAATAGAAAATAATTTTATATTAATGAAAAATGATAAGAGAAGCATGTTTCAAACCAATGTTTTCTTCACGAAAAAAATGGGGCAACACATGGAGGACACAATTAAAAATTACCACAATTTAAACTTCAAAGTGCTTAATTATTATTAATGAATACATCATTTAATTTACAATTTGAAGAAAATGTAAAAAATAAAAACTCTCATTTATTTGTTAATATTATCATATAAACATCATCGTCAAAATTTGTGAACACACAAGTAATTAATCTTAAATCTAATCGTTTTCTTTTTAATTTAAGATGTAATATGTTTTTTTTTATAAAAAAAATATTAATTATGTTTTGAGACATGATAAATTTAAAAACTTTGAATTGAGTCCATAATAAATTTGTGTGATTTCTTGAGTCCTTAAAATTTGAGAACATTTCAATTGAGTCTCAACAGTAAACTGTTTGTTAACTTTGTGATGTGACAATTATCTTGCATTGTCACTTCTTGAATGTCGTCCCATAATATTTTATTACAAAAGATCATGACAAGATCTTTCTCAAATATTTACTGTATTTAACGATTTTTTTTTAAATTTAATTAAAATTTAAAAATTTAAAAAATTGAAATTATAAAAATATAAAATATGTAATTATAAAATTATGAAATACAAGATTTTAAAATTAAAAAACTATAATATATGAAATTACAAAAATGAACAAATTACAAAGTTATAAAAATATATAATTTCAAAATTAAGAAATTATAAAATATATAATTATAAAACTATGAAATTATAAAATTGTGAAATTATGAAAATACAAAATTATCAAATTGTAATTTTTTTAATTTTGAGTTTTTTATAATTTATAGTTATATATTTCATGTTTTTATAATTTAATTTTTTTTATTTTGAAATTTATAATGTTAATTAAAGTAAAAACAATTTTTGTTAAATATAGTAAATATTTGGAAAAGATATCGCCATGATCTATTAAAAAATATCATGTGGCCACATGAGACAATATTTAAAAAGGATGATATTACAAAATAACTGTCACATAATAACATTAATAAAAATATTTAACTGCAGGGACTCGATCGAAAAATCTTAAAATATCGAAGATTTAATCAATCATAAAATTTAATTAAGGACTCAATTGAATGTTCTCACATGAGTTCAAAAAATAATTAAGCATAAAAAAAAAGTATAGAAAAAGTTTATATAATTGATATGCATTGCCATATTAATGGAAAAAAAGGCTAAAAAAATTAAGAGAACTCACTTTAAAGTTGTTGGTGTCAACCCACCAATGCAAATTTGGACATTCTCCACCTTTTGAACAATCACCACTCATCCAATACTTACAAGTAGTTGGTGATGATCTTTGAAAAATTGTAGTTTCTACCTCCATTGTTTATAGAAATGAATAAATTTCTATAGGTAAATGATTGTGTGTTCAATGGAACTCTTGGAAGGAGATAGTTGAGTTTACAATGAAACTCTTGAAGGGGAGTGATGGTTTACTTGGATCGAATACATTTCCTTTAAATAAGAAAAAATAAAATATAAAAAATAAAAAATATGAGAAATATTAGAAAAAAATATAAAGATAAAATCAAAAGGATAACGATATAAAATAATATATAAAATATATTAGAATTGAGTTCTTTAAGATTGTGTATCATGTAAATTACTCAAACAAATTTAATTTGATAAATTCCAATCAACTCTTTAACTTATTCTAATATTAATTTCTTAACAAAATAACCCAAATTAGTTCATTCATTATATTTTATTTTCTCGTAAATTATTATTAATCAACCAATTAAAAAAATAATATTTATATAATATGTTTTTTAATAATATAATGTCTATTTTGTATATTGCCTAACGAAATATATACAGGCATATAATAAATATTATATATATTATATGTATATTATATTATACGTATATATGTTATATTATTATGTATGTATATTATATATATATATATATATATATATTATATTTTTAAATGATGGAATGAGAATAAATTTTAATTACGAGGATAAAGATAACATCATGATACCTATATCTGTCCCACACCATTGCCAACCATCCCTAATTTAATAAGTTATGAATGGAAGAATGTTAATGTGTTTATCTCTTAATAACAAAAAAGAAAATAAAAGTAAATGCAACATTTTTTATATATTAACTTTTACATCGATATAATTGGTACTATGCATATAAAAGTATCATTTTAGTCATTTTTACGTGATTAATGACTAAAATGTGATTTATCTCAATTATATGATTAATGTGATTATACCAATATTTTTCTCAATTATATGATTAATGTGATTTTTTTAAAATGATTACATTTTTTCCTTAAATATTTAAACTGTAAATAAAATAGTAATTACATTATATGTTATTTAATTTAATCCAACAAATAAATCAATGTAAAAGATGTATTTTAGACTAATATAAAGAATCTATTTAGTAATATTGTCTAATAAAATAAATAAAGTAATATAATAAAGACGTAACGAATTAAATAAATAATATAATAACTAATTATTATATTCTACAATATTTACACTATCTATATTATTATATAAGAGGGTTTTCTATTTTGGAGTACACATTTGTTTGTTATTTTTATTCTTTAAATATATATTTTTTAAATTAAAATAATTATTTTTTTTCAATTTTATTCTTTAAATATTTGTTTCTTACGATTGATATTTTTTGTTTGACATTTTTATATTAAAATTGTAAAAATTATTTACATTTTTTTTATAATTATAATATTAATAATTTTTTTTATCATAAAAAAATAACACATTACGTTTTTACTGGTAAATACAAAAGAGATTATTTTTTGGTATATATGAACTGAATATTTTGTTCTAAATTGAAAATTTTCAATCAATATTAATTAACATCAAGTAATCGAGATAACTGACAAAAATTTGATATATTTTGACCAAAGATTAATATCCTTTGAAATCAATTAAAAAATCATCAATAATAATATATTTTAATTATTAATAATTTGTTTGATAATTAAATATTTTTTATCTTTTATAATAATTGGAATATTTTATTTAAAAAAAATAAATTTGAATAAATGTAAATTGTTTAACAAAATGAAATGGGGTATAACTTATTAAATTTCTTATTCAAACTTATGGTTAATTAGTGTTTAAACTTTAAAGTTAAAGAACTTTGAATTAAGACTTGTAAATTTGGTATTTATTTATTTCAAAAAGATGAATTGACATTTAAAGATAGTATATATAATGTTTTCATATAATTTTTAGTGACTTAATTATGTTTGAAGTTTGTAATAGATTTGAGATTTTTTAATTGAGTTCTTATTAAATTTTTATGGTTTATTGAATGATTAAAAAATTTAATTCTTTCGAATGAATTTTTGCTTCGTTATTGTTAACTTCTTTTGTTAATCGAGTGTTATTCGAGTGATACGGCTTTTAATGATTTTTAAAATATATATTTAGATTTGTCTATATTTTATTGGTTATAAGAAATTCGTATTAGAACCGAATCATACAATTAAAATTTATAGTTAAAATAAAAGTTTTAATCCATTACAACTAAAAAATTATTTTGTTAAATAAAAGTACTATTGAAAGTTATAATTTTTATGGATATAAAAGATAATTTATTAATTTTATTGAAAATTTTATTAATTATATGATATTTTTATGCATGAAAATTTTTATAAAATTATGATATATTTTTAATTTTTCTTCAAATAATAAAACCATAATTTTGTATTTATACAATTTTTAATTAAAATAATAAAAATAGAAAATTGTATAATTATAAAATTATAAATTTATATTGAGTACTTACACAAAAATTTACTAGAAATTTATTAAAAAAAAAATTCTAAATTTATTAGAGATTTAAAAATAACAAACTTAATTATTAATATTTGTTGTAAATTTCATTTTATCTTGTTCATAATAAGTACTTCGACATCTATGCTTAATAATAAAATATTAAATTAATATAATAAATTTAAAGTGAACTATTAAATAAAAAAATTAGTATACGAAGATGTGAGGAGAAAGTAAGAATCTCAAACTATGAGCTCTTCTGATATCGTTGAAACCTCCTATAACATTCAAGTAATAAAAATAATATTTTGACAAATATTTGGTTGAAAAAATTATTAAGTAGAATAATTTTTTCCTTTTTTTATGAAAGTTAAAAAAATAAAATAATAAATTTTTAATTTTTTTTATCAAAAATAATTATTTATCAATAAAAACTTTATCAAAATATATTTTTCTCCTAAGTCTTAATTGAACAAAGAAATGTGTCCTACATGTTACATCATAGCCACGTGTACTTTATTTTGTGAAATAAAAATTTGGCCTATATCTCTTTCATTATATTTGTCCAAATTAATTATATATATAGTCAACTATATATTAATTAATCCATCATCACAAACCAAAGCAATTAGTTGAGAAATTGGAGAGAGGTGAAGATGATGGGTTCAGGAAGGTCATGGGAAAGGGAGCAGGAAGAAGAAAGCTCCGGTTGCTTCAGACGTCGTTTTTTAGGGCTCAAGAGAAACCAAGTCATAGATTGCAGTCTCAGCCGCAGCGAGATCGAAGATTCAGATTTTTCGGAGGAGCTGTTTGAGATCAATCTGAAGGAGCCTTCGGTTTTGGATACCATAAGAGAAGACTGCGAGAGCACTGTGTTCTCTCTTGATATCCACAACTGCAATGATAACGATGACGATGAAGACGACGACGATGATATTGTTTATGTAGCAGTAAGCAACAACGATGAACATTCGAGTCCAAGCATGGAAGCTCTTTCATGGGCCTTGAAGCACGCCGTGACACCCTCTGCCACCGTCGTTCGTCTTCTACACGTTTTCCCTCAAGTCAAGCTCATTCCAAGTCCATGTAATTAAGTCTCTACCTCCTCTTTTTTCCATGCTACGTGTTCATATAGTCAAATAAGTCCCTTTCCCCGTATAACAAGGGTTTACGCGTGAATTCCAAGAGTTGTTATGATTTGTTGCTTTGTAACTTTATAACCAGATATCTTGTTTAACAACAGTAGGAAAAATTCCAAGGAGTCAAGTTAATGAAGAGTATACTAACATGCACTTGGCACAAGAGAGAGCCAAGAGGAAATTGCTCCTTCAAAAGTTCATTGACCTCTGCGTTCATTCTAAGGTAAATAAATGAATCCTTTGCTTGGAAAAACGTAACACAAAACATGGTTTCTTACACTTTGATGATGCTGTTATGTACTACACAGGTTAAGGTGGAGATGATGCTGATTGAGGGAGACGATGTTGCTAAAGCTATCATGGACCATGTTCGAAATCTTAACATAAGAAGACTGGTTGTCGGAATTTCTGGATCTAATTTAAGGTACCGTGTCTAATTAACTAAATTCATATGAATTAACAGCATTTTGTGATTGTTTGATTATTTGGATTGGTAGAAAATGTGTATCTGGAAGGAATAGTGGCATAGCGGGCAAGGTACTAAATTACGCACAGGAAAGTTGTGATGTAAAAATCATATGCGAAGGAATAGAAGTGATAGACCAGATGAGTGAGTGCACCTCACCACGCTCCTCCACCGACAATGGAACTTCAATAAATGAATTCCGTGAATTTTTCCCACTTAAGCTTTTTATGTTGAGTTGGATATGGTTATTTAAGTAGTTAGGAATGATCTTGCTTCCGTCGATATATCAATATATGAATATAAAATTTGTGTAGTTAACAATATATAATCATATACACGCATGAGGAATGATAGATGTGCATGCAAAAATTTTGCTATACATATATACTCAGAGTAGTTCATGGATGTTGGATTGTTTTATTTACTTGAAGTTGATGTATGAAGTACTTCCGTTGGATTTTTATGTTTTAATGTTTTCTTTTTTGAGAACAAAGGGCAAAGCCCCAATTAACATAAACTAAGAATATAGCGGAAGAGCTATTGGTATAATCTCCACAACGTATTTAACAAAGCATATCATGATTTACGAGTACAGCTAAGAATTTAAGAATAGAAGTATGAGTCTTAATATGATAACAAAAATGAATAAATTATAATGAGGACTTATATATCTTTTATCTTCTATATACGTTTTAAGTTTTTTTTTATTAATATATAGTCTTTTTGGTTAATTCACTTTCTAGCCATTGTGAATTCTATAATTTTGGTTCCACTATAGTCCACGTTAATTGTAAATATTAAAATAGGTAAAAAAACATCTGAAACTCCCCAATATTAGGCTTTTGTTGTTTAACGTCATATCTGAATTTCGTCCAAAAATTTGATCCTTACCAATATCTGAAACTCCCCAATGTCATGTATAAGATACTTTCATGGGAAATAAAGAGAAGAGAACACATAATAGCCAATAGCTTAAATTTGACTAAGGAAAAAAAAAATCTTTCTTATTTGAACCAAAAAACAATGACACCTTTTAAAAAAAAGGAAAAATAACTACAAAGATTTTTTTAAAAGAAGAAATGATTTTTTCACTTATTTTTTCTGTCAATAAAAAACTAAAGTAATGAAAAAGAAAAGAAAGTGATCTTTATCACAAGAAAAAAAATATAAGTACGGAAATGAATTTTGAAATATAAATAGGTTGGGCCTTGGGTAGCCCAAATATGGAAGAAAATTGGGCCTGGTCTTCTTCCCTGAATTTTGAAAAGAGAAATAATAAATAAAAATAAAGGTATTGTGGTGTGGAAGCTAAAGAAAAGAGGAGGAGAAAAATAGGGGAGGATCCACAGAAGAAGTGTCTGGAATCCGATCCGAGGTGGTTTGGTTTTGCTGTTTGTGCCCTCACTCCTCACCCCTCCCCTCCTGCAATTACCCAAGCGATCTCTCTCTCTTTCACTCTCTTTCTCTATCTCCATCACTATTTCAGAACCATTGCCATCATGAAGCGCCTAAACGACGACGTCACGAACCCCTCAACGGTGAAGCCAACGTTCCTAACCAAAGCCCAACGCGAGCAATTGGCCCTCCAACGTCGCCAGGAAGAAGTCGCGGAGCAGAAGCGCCGCCAGGAGCAGCTCCTTTCCCACAACCACTCCTCCGATCCCAAACCCTCCTCCGACCGCGATAGAGACAGAGACAGAGAAAGGGACAGAGACCGCGACAACAGGGAGCGCGACCGCGACAGAGACAGGGACAGAGACCGCGATAGGGCACGTGACCGGGACCGGGACCGCGAACCCGAACGCCGCAACAGAGATAGGGAGCGCGAAGAGGATAACCGGGCCCGTGAGCGAGCTCGGTCGGAGAAACTCGCGGAGCGCGAGAGGGCACGTGACCGGGACCGCGAGGCCGAACGCCGCAACAGAGAGAGGGAGCGTGAAGAGGAGACCCGGGCACGCGAGCGAGCTCGCTTGGAGAAACTCGCGGAGCGCGAGCGCGAGAAGGAGCTTGAGTCCATCAAGGAGCAGTACCTGGGCTCAAAGAAGCCCAAGAAGCGCGTGATCAAGCCCAGCGAGAAGTTCCGGTTCTCCTTCGACTGGGAGAACACGGAGGACACCTCGCGCGACATGAACTCTCTTTACCAGAACCCCCACGAGGCTCAGCTCCTCTTCGGGCGCGGCTTCCGCGCCGGAATGGATCGCCGTGAGCAGAAGAAGCTCGCCGCCAAGAACGAGAAGGAGATGCGCGAGCAAATCCGCAAGAAGGACGGCCTCGAGGAGAAGCCCGAGGAGGCCGACGCCCAGCGCCGCAAGGAGGCCGCCGCCGATCTCTACGACACCTTCGACATGCGCGTGGACCGCCACTGGAGCGAGAAGAAGCTAGAAGAGATGACTGAGAGGGATTGGCGCATCTTCAGAGAAGACTACAACATCTCCTATAAGGGTTCGAAGATTCCTCGCCCCATGAGGAGCTGGATCGAGAGCAAGTTGAGCCAGGAGCTCTTGAAAGCTGTGGAGAAGGCTGGCTATAAAACCCCTTCTCCTATTCAGATGGCAGCCATTCCCCTTGGCTTGCAGCAGCGTGATGTCATTGGCATTGCTGAGACTGGTTCCGGGAAAACCGCGGCATTTGTGCTTCCCATGTTGAGCTACATCACCAGGCTCCCTCCCATGAGCGAGGACAACGAGGCTGAGGGTCCCTATGCTGTTGTCATGGCCCCTACTCGCGAGCTCGCGCAGCAGATTGAGGATGAGACTGTTAAGTTTGCGCAGTATTTGGGCATCAAGGTGGTGTCCATTGTCGGTGGACAGTCCATTGAGGAGCAAGGGTTTAAGATCAGACAGGGCTGTGAGATTGTGATTGCCACTCCTGGACGTTTGATTGATTGCTTGGAGCGGCGCTATGCTGTTCTCAATCAGTGCAATTATGTTGTTCTTGATGAGGCTGATCGCATGATTGACATGGGGTTTGAGCCCCAGGTGATGGGTGTGCTTGATGCCATGCCTTCCAGCAATCTCAAACCGGAGAATGAAGATGAGGAGCTTGATGAGAAGAAGATTTACCGGACCACTTATATGTTCAGCGCCACCATGCCCCCTGCTGTGGAGAGGCTTGCTAGGAAGTATTTGAGGAACCCTGTTGTGGTCACCATCGGCACTGCTGGAAAGGCAACCGACTTGATCAGCCAGCATGTGATCATGATGAAGGAGTCTGAGAAATTTTACAAGCTTCAGAGATTGCTTGACGAGCTTAACGACAAGACTGCGATCGTGTTTGTCAACACCAAGAAGAATGCGGATATGGTTGCCAAGAATTTGGATAAGGAAGGGTATCGCGTGACCACTTTGCATGGAGGGAAGTCGCAGGAGCAGAGAGAGATTAGTCTTGAAGGGTTTAGGACCAAGAGATACAATGTTCTTGTTGCCACTGATGTTGCCGGACGTGGGATTGACATACCTGATGTCGCTCATGTTATCAACTATGATATGCCTGGGAATATTGAAACATACACTCACCGTATTGGGCGTACTGGTCGTGCAGGAAAGACGGGTGTGGCTACGACATTCTTGACTCTTCAGGACAGTGATGTATTTTATGACCTCAAGCAGATGCTCGTTCAAAGTAACAGTCCTGTTCCACCTGAATTGGCAAGGCACGAAGCTTCGAAATTCAAGCCAGGATCGATTCCTGACAGACCACCTAGACGAAATGACACTGTTTTTGCGCATTAGAGAATTTTTTTTTTGAGGTAGCCATTTCTTTAGAAGACATCAACATTGCAGGTAATGTGAAATTTTCTGGTTGGGGTAATGAACATTTTGCAGTGAGATATTAGCAGCATTATCTGCTTATTATGGTTATATGATCCTGTATAAAATTTGTTTACAGCAGTCCTTCTATTCTGGTATCGCTGTCCTTGCTTGTATTCTGTTTAGCTAGAGCTACTACTATTCTGCTTATAAATTATTTCTAACAGGATTGATAGTTTTTAGATAAGGATATTTAATTAAATTTGTCATCTGACTTGATATTTGCTTTCTTATACTACAGTGGTTGCATTTTCTGATTGTGTTTCTTGATTTATCCAGGCCGTCAGTTGTTTGAATAATGTTTTTGTTTTTCCTTAAGACTTAAAACAGTTTCTGCACATTTGTTCAGCTGATGTCAAAGTGAAGATTGAATGGATACTAACATTTGTCAACTGTTGCTACAGTTTGGGTTAGTTTCAGTTCTATTGTTGGTGCCATTATCTCAGCTTATGCATGAATGCTGCAGTCTTGTTCCAGCGCACCTCGTAGAGTAACTCATCCGAAATTTTTTAACTCATTAACATGTAAAATGTTTTACAATACCAGTATACTTTAGCTATCAGCAACTTTTTGTCTCGGTCAGTTAGGCATGTACACAGACATTTCTTAGGTTATATAGTCTGTCTTGAATATAAAGCTGGTGAGAAAATGGTGGAAGCAAGTTGTATGAAGTTTAATGCAATATGTCTATATTTGATACTTTATCATATTAAATTTAACATGTAAAATGATATACAAATGTCAGTCCATTTTAGCTATCAGCACGTTTTGTCTCAGTCTGTTAGGCATTACACTGGCATTTCTTAAGGTACACACGGTCTGTCTTCATTATAAATCTGATGAGTAAATGGTAGAAGTTGTATGAAGTTTCGCGCAATATGTCTAAATTGGATATTTTATCATATTAAATTGATATTAGGAATTGGAATACCTGGATTGGATGATCACAAATGTTATCATAGAATCATATATATAAAAATCCTTGATAGTAATTCTATGTTTGGAAACCCGATAGTGCTAAGGTGTCAAGAATGAGTTGACATTTTTTTCGTCCCTTTTTCAGCGCCTTAGGCATACCTTTCGACGATGGTATATGATTATACAGAACTAGTGCAAGACTTTATCAGTTATCAAATGATAATGATAATTAGCTTAGCTTTCATATATATAGATCATTGAAGTGGTATAAAGTGCTTATTTAGCTTTGTCATGTGCAGTTGCATAACTCAGGTTAATACTTAATTCTAGTTATCCTTGTTTGCATATTTGAAGCAGTTTACTGTTTTTTCTTCCTTTTTTCTTTGTCATTCGTCTTTAGCAATGGTCTAAAGGAAAATTGTTATCGCCCATAGAATTGTAATTTCTTTTGCAGGATAGAAATTTTCAAAAACAGTACTAGTTCAGTATTTTCATGAAAATTAATGTTTTGATTTTTAAAAGCATTGTATCTTGATTTATTTTAAATTTAAACATGTACCATCCTAGTATTTATGTCAACCACTTAGCCAGCAGGAGATTGACACCTAAAGCCTCATTGGTAGTAAAGAGGGTTGGGTTTTGGAAGGTTCCAAGATGATGACAGGGTTGAAACAAAATGTAAAACCAGAGATTTGAGGGAGAAGGGGTTTATGTTGGGATTAAATTTAGAAATAGGGTTCCTTGCCCAGTAACACACACCTCAATGCTTCTGATGTTGGTGAAGATTCTTTAGTTTATGTCATCCTTTGGTATGGTTTTATGGGGTCCCATTTGAGATAACTGAGTGCTGTATGTATCATGTGATTCTTTTAATTGTTTTATAATTATTACTGAAAATTAATAAATAAATTTTTAAATTATTAATATTTTTTAAATAAATTTTTTATTTAAAATTTTTTGACTTGTTTTAACATAAGATGCTTATATTTTAAAAATTATATCAATAATACTTTTATATTATATTAAAATATAATTTATTGACCTTCACTCAGTTAAATTATTCATATATATATATATATATATATAAAGAGATTTTTTGTGTTTATATTTTAAAATATTAATTTTATTTTTTAAAATATAATTATTTATTAAATTTTTAAAAATTGATTGTTATTTTTATAAATTTTTTTATAAAATTATTTATTTTTGTTGTTTTATTTATCAAAATGTTATTTTTCTGATATAATTTCTTTTAACTTTATAAATATAATTTTATTTTATATATTAACTTAATAATATTATATTATCATCATTTATTAATTTATTAATATAACAACACGTATATATTAAAAAATGCATAATCACAGCACCGGATATAAATAAATAAAATGTCCCTATTGAATTAAACTATTTCACTTTTTATTTGAAATATTGAAATCATTTCACGCCTTAACAAAAAAGTCTTTTGAAATTATTTCAAATAAAAGCTTTAAAATATAGAAATCGTTTATTTATTTTACGTTTGAACAACTAAAAACGATAATTAATTCTTACACAATTTTTAGTATATGTTGAGTTACTTCTCAAGCTCAAGTTTTATGCAGTTCAAATTAGAAAGATCTTATTTTATAACCGAAGTAACTAATATTTCATTACATGCTATACAAAAGTTATATGCAGTGAAAATTATCAAAACGAAAAGAAATCTAATGTAACAATTGTTTAAAGAAAAAATAATTATTTATACAGTAACTAATATTTCATGATGTTAATAAAAATTATACACAATGAAAATTATAAAATAACAAATCAAATGAAACAATTGTTTAAAGTAAAAACAAAAATGATTTATACTCATTAGATCAACTCATTCACATAAGACTTGTGAAGATAGAGACAAATTATGCACTTTTATAGAATAAGTATAAATACTAAAAAGTTTAAGAATTTAATTATTTTTGAAAAATTTATAATTATTATATTATAATATATTTTTATCTAAAAAAATACAATATTAACTACTAATTACTTATTTGTTAATTTGACGAGAGAGACCTAATTAACTACTAATAATTATTTGTTAGTAAGTTAGTTTATTAAAACATACATTAACGTAATTTTTGTTTTGAGATACTTTACCAAATACTTTTAAATATTAAATTAATTCATAATCATAAATTAGTTAAATAATCTAGTGTCTACTAATATTTAGAAATTATAAAATTAATAACAAAAATTGAAAAAGAGTGTAAGAGAAGTTATAGGTTCAATTCGCCTATTACTTATCTTATTAATTTTATAAAATTATGTTCAGAATACCTATTGATGTAATAACCTAACTTGTGAATTTAAAACTTGTAAACTTGATCATAACAACCATTAATTGATATATCAATTATAGGTTAATTTATAGTTTGTTTTGTGAAATACATTTTTATTATTTGCAGTATAATGCACAGAAATAACATGTTTTTAAAACATTAAAATTTTAAGATAAATCTTATTTATATATCATAGAATGAATATTAAAAAAGTGATTTTAAATTTGGAGAAAAGGAAGTAAAAAAAATACTACATAAAAACTAAACAAAAACTAAATTAAAGTTAAATCTAAAAACTAAATTTATATATCATAATAATTTTTAACCTAAAACATTTTTAAGAAAAAGTATTGAAAGAGTGGTTTTAAGAAAAAGTATTGAAAGATTTATTTCAATTTTATGATTCAACAAATATCATTATCTTGAATTAAAAATAAATAAATATAGTTAAATTTTTTTATTTATAAACTTTGAAATATTAAAGTTTGAGATAAAGAGAAATTTAAATTTTATATTCAAATTTGGAGACTAAGATTATTTTTAATCTAAATCAAAATGATCTAAAAGTAATTTTTAAAAGTTACAGACAACTAATAAAAAAAATGTAATGTAATAAAATAGTTAATCAGCTTACTAAATACTAAATTATTACTTTAATTAAAATCTTGTTTTGTTTTATTGGCCCATGTAAAGTAACGGCTATTTTACTATTTTATATGGCTGTAGAGAAAACAAGTTGTTGTTACTTTGAAAATGTCGTTTCTAAGGAAAGGTAAGAAGAGGGTGAGATGGCATAGGTATCCACCCTCAATCTCATAACCACGAGATTCTGTTGAATTCTCTTTTGGCTTTTTTCTGAATTATCTGTTCTTTGACGACCACTTTCAGTATGCAACTAAGGTAAAGAAAAAAGAGATAGTATTTTGCTGCATAGGATTTCTTTGTTTAGCATATATTAAGAGAATGAAGTGGAAGAAAAACAAAAAAAATGAGATGTTGGTACATAGCATAGCAATGAGATAACATAGTAGTTTTGATGATTGCAAGGTCAAAGAAATAGCATCTGTATAAAATGGGAAAGCAAGAAAAACACAGGAAAAGGGGAAAGGGAGAGAGTGTCTGTTATTAACTTCTCAACCCACCATTCCGCGTCTCCCTCCTTTTCTAATTTTGATATTCAAATTTTCCATTCATTTCTGACCCTTCAATTCGTTTGTGTCTTTTTAGGGTTTGTCTCTCGGATCACCCGCTCTTAAAATTCTCATCTTTTTTTCCATTTACATTTTTTTTCTTGCCATGCTGACGGGTGATGGCCCAGACTTTCTGCACTTATTTTCATTTTTACAAACCGTCAGCAATGAGCATGTCACGAAAAGATTGAATTGGATTGGATTGTGAATTCTGAGTTGTCTTTTATTTTTTTTTCCCTGGCAGAATCAATATTGTTTATACATGTTTCTGTCAGATTGTTGGGTTGATTTTCCCGCTGGTCATGCGTTTGATCAATTCGGTTCTGGGGTTTTCCAATCCAATTTGTTGCTTTTGGTGCTTGATTATGAATAACCTTCTCCTTCTGCATGCACTGCATTTCCCTTTTGAAAGGATTTTCTGGGTCGCGCTCTGCTGAAAGAAAAAAGTTGACTTTTTTGCCCAAAGATTGTTGGTATAAGAACAAAATGAAACTCGTGGTTCGTGTGATTGAGGCAAAAAACTTGGCATTGACGGATGCCAATGGGTTGAATGATCTGTACGTGCGGTTACAGTTGGGGAAACAGAAGTTCAAGACCAAAGTGGTGAAAAGTTTGAACCCAATGTGGGATGAACAATTTACATTTTGGGTCGACGACCTTAAAGATTCGCTTATTGTCTCTGTGATGGATGAGGACAAGTTCTTTAATTATGACTACGTGGGACGGCTTAAGGTGCCTATCTCACTTGTTTTTGAAGAGGAAATTAAATCCCTTGGCACTGCTTGGTATTCATTGAAATCCAAAAACAAGAAGTGCAAGAACAAGCCATTTGGTATATTGTACTGTTCAACTGAACTCCCCTCAACCTTATCCAATTGTTTAGGGCATTTTTTTTACATCCCCCACCCTTCTCAGTTTGCTTGGTTGTTTGTTTTATTATGTGAAATTCATGATTTCCTGCTGTTGTTATATTGCTTTCATGCTAATGTAGACGACTGATCTCGGAATGTAAATGGCATTTTGTCGAGTTTCAAGGGTCATCTGCATCAAAGTCCTTTTGGAAAATATTGTGCTCGTACGAGGATCATGCTATTGAACTTAAATTGTGACAATTGCTTTCATTTTCTGGACAGGTGAGATTCATTTGAGTATATTCATTTCCCAAAATGGATCTGGGGAGTCTAATGACATCGGTGATCAGTTGGTACCTCCAAGAAAATGTCCTGATGCAATGACCAATTCTCCTTCATTGTCTTCTGCCAGCTTTTCAAACTTGTCTTCTCCTGTAAGGGAAGAAACCGCATCTTCCAGTTCTAAGGAGGACAAAACTTGTCTGCATCAAAAATCGTTTGCTGGCCGAATTGCTCAAATTTTTAACAAAGGCACTGATGTGGCTTCAATGTCACCCAGCAGAAGTATTGACTCAGACCAATCCGAAATAGGCAAAGTTGAAGTTGGTGGTGAAATCAAGATTGAAGAGGATCAACCCCCAGTTGAGACTTTCGAAGAAATTATGAAAAAAATACAGTCTGCAGATCAAGGAAGTGAAATTCCTACCAATTTATCAGGAGGAGTTCTTATTGATCAATTATACATAGTTGCACCAGGAGACTTGAATACATTACTATTTTCACCTGATTCTACTTTTCCCAAGACACTGGCAGAGATACAGGGTACTACAGAACTGCAAGTTGGTCCTTGGAAGATTGAGAATTGTGGGGAGACCCCAAAAAGATCGCTTTCTTACCTAAAGGCACCCACTAAATTAATCAAGGCTGTGAAAGGCTACGAGGACCAGACATATTTAAAGGCTGATGGGAAGAACTTTGCCGTTTTCTGCATTGTCAGCACTCCAGATGTTATGTACGGAAGCACCTTTAAGGTAGAATTACTTTATGTAATCACAACTGGACCGGAGTTGCCATCAGGGGAACAGTGTTCACGTCTGGTGATATCTTGGCGAATGAACTTTGTACAGAGCACCATGATGAAAGGAATGATAGAAAGCGGAGCTCGGCAAGGTATGAGGGAAAGCTTTGATCAGTATGCTATTTTGTTATGTCAGACTGTAAAGGCTGTTGTCTCAAAGGACCTTGGTTCTAGTAAGGAACAGGCTTTGGCAACATTACGACCAGAACCTCAGTCAGACTGGAGGCTGGCACTGCAGTATTTAGCTAACTTCCAAGTCTTCTTAGTATTCTTAATGGTCATGTCCGTGTTTGCGCATATGTGGCTGGCATCTCCTAGGCTAATTCATGGGCTTGAATTTGTTTGGCTTGACCTACCAGATTCTATCGGGGAATTTGTTGTATGTGTTATCTTGGTTCTTCAAGGTGAAAAAGTAATCGGTCTAATCTCACGCTTCGTGCAAGCCAGAGCACGAAAGGGTAATCCCTTTATTTCCTTCACTTTTTTAATGATCCTTTAACTTGAGAATTTGCTTGATTTTAAACACCCATCAGATTGGGTGTATATATGCGCAAATGAATTTTTTTTTTTTTTTTTATGTTGGTCAAAGAATAGTGCCTTAAGATAGAAAAACAAAATTCCAAGGTGGGAAACAACATGTCGTCCTAAGAAAAACAGGGAAAGAATGGCAAGCCGAATTGCAGCAAAGAGTAATATATACTTAGCTCAGAAGAAATTTCTACCTCCTACGCGGCATTTTGGGAAAACCATAAACTGAAATGTGTTAGGGAACTTTTACTCCAATAATAGATGCAAAACAGTAGATTACTGGTTAAAATAGCCAAATTAATACTCTGTCCAAAATCAAATAAATAATTGATACGTACAGAATTGAAAGCCTTGTACTTATTATTGAAAATGAGCTTTCTTGCCAGAAAGAGTCAAACCTAAAGGTGAAGAATGTATTTCATGTTTTGCTCAGACACTGCTCTGGATTTTCTCAAGAGTGTTTGTTTTATAAAGTTCCGAGTTTTATAAAGTATTATTAATCAAAATAGTAGGGCTAAGGTAGACATCCTAGACATCTCTGTGCACTCAACGTCTCTGACAATGTTAGTTATTGCATCTAATGATGAATAATTCGAATCAATACCAAGGCTAAACAAAGCAATGATTTTGAATTTTATGAGATGAAAAACATATATTTCTTTTTACAAGCATCAAAATTGAAACACTCATTTTATAGATATTAATAATTAAACACATATTTCAGCCTCTCTTTTTTATCGTTGAACTTGTATCTTTTTTATTTGTATGGAGGAAACAGTATGAGCTTGACAAATGCTAATGTAGTATGGACCTGGAAATTTCATTCGTTGAACTTTTTGCTTTTTCTCTGACACCTGACATGCTTATTCTTTTCACGGGGTGGCCAGGGATTTATTCTCCCTTCTTTCTTGATTATTAGCCCTTGTTTACTTTCTTTGGTGGTTATATGCCTTTCCTGATATAGTTTTTATGGGGTACTACAATATTAGGTAGTGATCATGGCATTAAAGCAAATGGAGAAGGATGGATGCTAACTGTGGCCATAATAGAAGGAAGCAATTTAGCTACTGCTGAATCTAAGGCATTTTGTGATCCATATGTGGTGTTTACTTGCAACGGAAAAACAAGAACCAGCTCAATCAAGTTCAAGAAATCTAGTCCTTTATGGAATGGTGAATATATTGACATCTGATAGTTTATCATTAATGTGCACCTCCAGTGATCTAACATAAGAGTCTAATTTTCGTCTACATGTGGTTTAGGTTATTATATGATTAAGTATTCTTTGTTAAAAAAATTGTCTGTCTTTGCAGAAATATTTGAATTTGATGCAATGGATGATCCTCCTTCCGTGCTGGATGTGGATGTTTATGATTTTGATGGACCTTTTGATGAAGTTACATCTCTAGGACATGTTGAAATCAATTTTCTTAAAACAAACATCTCAGATCTTGCTGATATATGGGTTTCCCTTGAAGGAAAGTTGGCTCAGGCAAGTCAGTCTAAATTGCACTTAAGAATTTTCTTGAACAACACTAGACGCGGGGATGTTGTAAAACACTATATAAGTAAAATGGAGAAAGAGGTGGGGAAGAAGGTAAGGATCCTTCTATGTTGTCAGGCGTTTGTTTTTCTTATTAATTATTTTGCACTTCTGTTTTATCACCCTTTTCTACCCTTTTTTTCTTTTCCTATTTACAAAATTGTAGATTAATTTGCGGTCTCCTCAAACAAATTCAGCCTTTCAGAAACTCTTTGGGCTTCCACCTGAGGAATTTCTCATCAATGACTTCACCTGTCATTTGAAAAGAAAAATGCCCCTACAGGTGTGGTTGGTTTGTAATGTGGTGTTGAAAGACATTGTAAATTCTATTTTTATTTTAATGGACTCGTGTTTTCTTTCGTATTATCTCACTATGTTGTTGTCAATTGTTTGTTTTCTTCAGGGTCGACTGTTTGTTTCAGCAAGAATAATTGGTTTCCATGCAAATTTGTTTGGACACAAGACAAAATTCTTCTTGCTCTGGGAGGACATTGAAGACATTCAGGTTATTCCTCCTACATTTTCATCGATGGGAAGTCCAATAATTGTCGTAACTCTTTGGCCAGGAAGAGGTGTGGATGCAAAGCATGGTGCAAAAACACAAGATGAAGATGGCAGACTGAAGTTCCGGTTCCAATCCTTTGTGTCTTTCAATGTTGCAAACAGGTAGACTGGGGATATTTTATTTTATTGTACAAGCTTGCATCTTCTATATGCTTATCTGCAACACCACTGCAACTACTATAATTTTGTTTTACCAACCCTGCTTACTCTTAGGTCTACAACGACACCAGTATCACTTTGAGTTTTGACCTTGATTTAAGGCATATAAGAAATAGTATATCATATGATAAAATGAATTTAGTGCTCATGACAATTAGTATTTAGGAAGCTAGGCTGAATGAATGTTATCATAGGAAATAGTGTCTACTAAGTCTGTTAAGAGCCTGTATGTATGAATGCCACATGAATATATGTATATAAACTCTAGAATAAGAAAGCATTTTTATTCTGAATTTCCTCTTAAAACATTTGGTTCCGTTTGTCTCCTCACCCCCTTTAAATTCAACAATTTTGATTGTGAATTTATGTTAGACATTAAAAATATCAATATCAACAATTCACAGTTGCAATTCTTTTGATCAATTCCTATCCTGATGCTCTGAAAAACCCCCTTAACTTCTATTGTTTTTCATTTGTTGTAAATTGCATTGCCCTACTTTAGTTGGTAACTAGATTGATTTTCTTAACAAAGTGTGGAACTAGAAAAGTAAAGTGCGGAAGTGATTTTCTTAAAGTGTCTGCATTTCTTTGATTAACCAGTCATACAATATCAAGTTGCTAATGGATGATGAAGGAAAAGTATGCTAATTTGTGTTTTTTGTTTGATGTTGATCAAGCTATGGTTTCGTAGTTATTTGTTGTATTAGATATCTGATAATATTATCTTCCATTTGTGTTTGATTATATTTTTGTAGACTAATGTAGTTGTTTTCCAACTAGCCACTGTTCCAACTACATTTTTTTGACCACCTGAAAAAAGGCCCATGTTTTAGGAGGCGTGGTCATCCAACTTGTCAATAGATGATTTCAAGAAATTAGCTGTGAAATTAATGGTGACAAACTATATTATAAAAGATATCCTATTTTAGAACTTTAAAAACTGTTCTGTGCTGGTATAGGACTATCATGGCTCTCTGGAAGGCCAGATCCTTGAGTCCTGAGCAGAAGGTTCAGTTAGTAGAAGAAGAATCTGAAACTAAAAGCCTTAGAAATGATGAGAATGGGTCATTCATCGGTCTTGGTGATGTCAGCATGTCCGAGGCTCATTCTGGTGCACTTTCTGTTCCTGTAATCTCTCTCTTCCCCTCAAAAAATTATTGGTTCATTATTCACTTTTTTGTACAACTTAACCAATGCTTGTGTTTCATTACAGTTTCTTATTTTTTAATTAATTTAGGCCAGTTTTCTGATGGAGCTATTTAGTGGGGGTGAGTTGGACCGAATGTTCATGGAAAAATCTGGCTGTGCTAATTATTCTTATACCCCTTGGGTATCTGAAAACAATGATGTATATGAGAGGGCAGTGTATTATAAGTTTGAGAAGCGTATTTCACGTTATAGAGTTGAAGTAACGAGCACTCAGCAGAAATCTACTTTGGAAGGAGGAAAGGGTTGGCTGTTGCAAGAGGTTATGAACTTCCATGGAGTTCCCCTTGGTGATTATTTCAATGTAAGCAAGCCAGATTTAGCTTCTTCAACTTTCTATGATGTTTTTGTCTTCTCACTGTTTTTGTCTTCTAACAATGCTCTACAGTTGCACATTCGCTATCAAATTGAGGAATTGACTCCAAAGGCATGTAAAGTACAGGTATTGTTTGGAACTGAATGGCTGAAAAGTACAAAACATCAGAAAAGGATTTCAAAGAACATCCTAAAAAATCTGCAAGAACGCTTAAAGGTGACATTCAGTCTAGTTGAGAAGGAGTTTTTGGCTAAATAACGAATGAATCTTCACATGGAATTTAACCTCTTACAATTAGGAAAGGTAACTGATATTCTCACAGCACCATTACAATATAGATTCTTGTATATATGATTCTGGGCAATCCTTAACATTTTTTCCAAGAAAAAACAGTTCCTCCTCACATTCTATGATTTTCTTGGAATAATAATAACCTTGAATATCATTCAACAAAACTTCGGATTGCCCAGTGTTTCATCAATTAATAAACCAAACTATCAGACTACACGCTCCTTTCAGAACAAATATTTCTCCATTCTTCGGCTTGAACTAGGATATATGATGGCTTTAGAAAATGATGCTGATTTGCTACCAAAATTTGTTCTTCATACCAGACTACTGTTGGGAGATATTACTAACTGGTTTGTCGTAAATGGCTAATTAGACTCTGCGAAACATACTCAGATTGCATCAGCGGTTGCTACCAGTTCAAAATTTGGTTTGCTGTGAAATGTCACTATTTAGATGATAACTTGGCATCTATCATGTGTCATGGTTACTGTTGTTTGCTTCCAAAGTATAGGTGACAAAATAATTAGTCAGTGATTGTAAGAAATAGTTTGACTGCTATAATATTCTGGTGCTATAATTTTTCACTTTCCCTAGTAAACTGTTTTCAGAAACACAATCGCAATTATGAATCACGCGCATCAGCTTAGAAAAAATGTGTTTTTCTTAACCATGCCTTGCAAATTTTGTTATAGAACACAGAGAATAAGTATGTACTTCTGTGTGGCGTAAATTTTCTTGCTCAGGACCAAGTAAAAGACTATGTAACAAAGACATAGCAATAAGCATCACAATCAGTCTCAACCTTGGCAACAGTAACTGCATATTCATGCAACTTTCTATTAGTCCTTTAATGAACAAAATCATTTACTGCATGCTTCATGAATTTTCTATTTGATTTATGTGCCTAAGATAATTTTAATTTTTTACTGTCTCGTCTCAAATTAAAAATAGGTGATATATGATAAAAATCTTATTTAAGTGTAAATATGAATGATGTATATGAAAATTGAGGAGATACTAGAAAAGTATTTCATAGTTGGAATAAGTAACTATCCACCTCAAGTGGTCCTCCCAAGTTGTGTTTCCATGTTCAGTGTCAACCTGCAAGATCCAATAGAATCATGGTGACAATTTGTGTATGTTTGGTGGGTGAATGTTTATAGAATTGATTTTGGTAATTAAAAGTAAGTTTGAAATAATTAAGGGTTATGTGCACATAAACTTTTTATCTTAGAAGCAAATTTGTATTAAAACTACTTAGTATTCCACCTGAGTTGGAGAATAGAAATCAGATGCAGAAAAAACCCTTCTCAGTCTGCTCAACTTTCCGGCAGGTTTAGAATTTGAAAAAATCTATAAAAAAAAAAGAGTGAAAATTGAAATCAAATAAAGGCATAAAATATCTTTCGACAAAATAATGTCAAAAGGGAAAAATAATGTACATATACACGTATATTATAGTGTAAATTATTATATATGAAGAAAATGTTTTTAATAATGTTTAGATTAAAAATTGAGTTAAATTTATTTGATCTGCAACCATGAATCTCAATCGATTAAAATTATGTTTAGATTAAAAATTGGAAATACTTCTACAAATTTCAAACCACGATATAACGAAATTTAATGAGTAAAAAAAATATTTTTGAAAATAAAGTACTTTAAAACTCTAACAACTTTAACTAAAACATATAAACACACATAATATACAAATAGTAAAATAAATTGAAGCTATGAGTGATGCTAATAAATCCAAAGCTATAAATCATTATCATTTTGTTCGGTGGATAAGAGAGAAGTAGGTAGGATGAAAATAAATTGATAGTATAAAAATAAATAATAAATAAAATAGAAGTTGAAAGATATTTGGTTAATATAAATAGATAATAGACGATAAACAAATAAATAAAAATAGGTGAAAAAAGGTCCAATAAATTCACCATTTTTAAAATTTCTTTCTCTCTCTTTTTATTCTTTCCTATTTTTCAAAAGTCCCATATTAATCATATCTTCATCACTGGTCTTTCCATTTTTTAACTAAACTTACCATATATTTAGGTGGACAACAAAAAAGTTGACACATTTTGGAAAGAGAAAGTGATATCCAAACACTAACTGAACATTTGATTAATTCAATTTTAGTTCAGTAAGACTTTTGTGAATATTTTGTATCACTTAAAAATATATTTTTTCCTCATGAATAACTTTATATTTAAAATTGGTAACAAAAAAACTATATATAAAAAGGACTAGAAACAATGATCACCTGTATAACTTTTTTCCTCAATTCTATTTCTCTCTTTAGCTTTACCATTTTTTCTTCAAGCTCACGGATATGAGCCTGCATTATCAAAAGTATTTCTCAAAACTATAAAAGGTTAAAATTTCTTAGAAAAAGTCATTAATTGATGTTTTAATGCATTTGAAATACACAAATTCTTATTTTGTGGGATGTGTCTTGTTTAGTTAAAGATGTAAGTTTAATTTCTGTCCTCTCAATTAAATTATATTTTAGTTATTATATTTTTAAATTAATAAAATGATCTTTCAGTATTCTAAATATATGTAATTTTGGTGCTTTAATATATATATATATATATATATATATATATATATATATATAAAAGTTTGACAATAATATAAAAATGATCTTTTGTTTTAGGATTGGGTGAGTTTTTGCACAAACCTGTTTCTTTTCAATAGATTTTCTAGCTGAAATTCTATTTTTGAGCCTAATTTCTCTTCTCCATGTAATATACTCTTCAGTACCCTTTTTAAACCTTCTTCTTCTAATCCATCTTGGTGTTTCACCCTTAGGATCATGCTCAAAATCTTTCACTACATTTAATGTATTGCTACCAGATTCATTACTTGCAACTACTGAATCCTGAACTATGTTGTTTTCAGTTGTGTTATTTTCTGTTCTTTTATTGAAAAACTTATTGAGAAAAGCAAAGTCAAATGCACAATCATACTGTTCATAATCAGATAAGGAATCCATTCCTAAATCAAAACATTTTTATGCAATTTTTATTTATTTAATTATATTTTTATCTCAGAACTTAGAATACAGTAATCTTCATTGGCATTTATTTAGACAGGATGCAATGTGTTATGTAATTTTGGTTTTATAATATTTGCATGCATTGTCAATGAGAATATATAATGATAGGTTCAAGCTACATATGTTATTCATTTTCTTAACTACAAAGTACAATCATGTTGAGTTAAAGAAAATACATGCATGTTTTTAATTTTAATAAATATCAGGGAGAAATATCTTTATAATATAAATATAAATATATATATATATATATAAATGTATATATATATATATAAATGTATATATATATATATATATATATATATATATATATATATATATATATATTTACAGTTGAATAAAAATAAAGTAATTTTATCTGTTATTTGATCACCATGATAAAATTGTTTTAAACACATTATGTTTGAATTAAAACGGTTTCAAAAATATATTAAAGTTATTTTTTTTAATATCATACAATTGGTTGGAATTAAATAAAATAAAATAAAACTATATTTTTTAATTTATTGAAATTGATCTTAAACTATGATGCATTGATACTTTAACTTAAGTCACGTATCCGTGTCCGATACTTTAGGATATTTTACGGTACTTATCAATAAAGTATCTAATTTATAAAGTCGTAGTACATTACAAGAAAATCTTTAAATAATGATTAAGTTTAGTGACAAAAAATAATTAGTCACTATATAATGTCCAATTTAGGTACCAATTTAAAAACTACAAATTATTAACAACTAAAATAATTCAAAAAAATTATAATTAGTCTCTAAATTGATAATTAAAATAGTTTCTATTATGAATTGATTTCTAAATTAGTCACTAACATTAGCTACCAAGATTTTGACTATCAAAATAATTGGTATCTAAATAAGAAATTGATCTCTAACATATCTTTGGTTACTAAAATTGATTATTTAAAAGTTTTCTTGTAATAGTATTTTTATGATGACAATAATTTATATTTTTTTACTTTATTATCTTCGAACCTATGACCTTCGCATTATTAGCACGACGTTCTAACCAACTGAGCTAATAGACCATACATTTCTCTATTCTAAATACCGATTAAACTTGTTTATTGAAAAAAAATAATCTGGTAAACCTTTTTATTAGAAAATTAATTGTGTACTGACTAATTATAAAAGGAAAAAAACAAAAAAAAATTGTATATTGACTAATCTATTACATAATAAGAAAAGAAGATATTACCAAAATTACTATAATATCTATTATCTTTTATTGACAAGCTATGATGCACTAATACTTTAATTTGGGTCACGTATTAGTGTCTGACACGTATCGTATTCGATATTTTAGGATATTTTATCAATACTTATTAATGAAGTATCTAATTTATAAAGTCGTAGTATAATACAAGAAAATACGTGAAATAATTACCAAATTTAGTGACAAAAAATAATTAGTCATATTTTCTTTTTTAAATTAAAATTAAAATCATTTAAAATCTACCATAATAATTTGTTATTTATTATACCCATTAAGAATATTTTCTGTAAGAAAATAATTGTCATTAGAGATAATTTTGTATGTATTGTATAAGTAATTTGTAGAATAGTCACTGCACTGGAAATAAAAAAAAAAAGTAAAGAAACTTATGTTTTCATGTTATTGACACTTTTTTTAATACCTGGATCAAAAATAAAAGATAATTCCACAAGGGAGCCTTTTTAAAAGAACAATTCATATTAGAAAATAACTTACTCTTTTTAATAATAAAATATTAACATTAAAACAAACTAAATTATTTAATAAAAGATGGTTATATATCATGTAAACGTATCCTATTATCTTTCATTTTAATAATTAGACCAATTCTATATAATTATATAGACATTTTCTTTTAGCAAAATATTAATGGTACGTGTTACCTGTCACATTATGTAAATTTAGCTTCTTTCTTCTAAAATTACACAAATTGATCTTAAATAGTGTGAAAATTACTAAACAAATATTTTATTTTTTAACTTTAGGGATGTCTATGGTACGATTCAGGATATTCCACTGTCTCACTATTATCACATGAGCTCCCAACAAGAAGCACAAAGAATTAAAATAATATATATATATATATATATATATATATATATATATATATATATATTAATTAATCAATCATAATAATTTATTACAAAATTGAATAAATAAATACATATTAATATTATGTGTTTTGATGAAGAAGTTTTAGATAATAATTAAATAATTTGGAATATTATATGATATGATAAGTTATGCTTTAACAAATTAAATAATTAAAATGTAGAGATTTGTGAGACTAATTTTATCTGTTAAGATTATAAAATTTATATATTCGTCTTGTCTGTTTTAAATTAAAACACTTTTAATTTATTATATAATATAATAAACTTGTAATACTTTTCATTTGTTATTGTTTTCTAATTTACTTTTAAGATACATTTAATATTTTTATTCTTTTTATATAATTATTTTATATTTATTCAAATATTATTTGATATTTATATTATTATATTTTTTTTATATTTTACAATAAAAAAAGGAAATGTATATTTTTCAAAATTAGATATTATAATATTATGTTTTATTTATTGTAATTTTTTTTTAAATATTTAATTAATATTTAAAATAATAAGCTAGCTATAAAAAAAATCAACTTTATGTTAGTACCCAATAGTTCCACGTCGTTTAGAAGTTAAAGTTTAGAGTAGGAGTTTAAATACCCTCTCTTTTTCTTTTTGAGGTGTCTTTGAATGACAAAATCATGACAGAACCTGTCGAGAATAATATACAAGTGTGAGTTAAAGTTTCACATTAGGTAAAAAAACAAAGTTAAACATTATATAAAATGAAAGACCAATAACATAACTCATTATCTTAAGGTTTTGGGTTAAAAGTGATATCAAATGTCTTATATATGTAATACTATAATGTCATATATATAGAATCACAGTCTCTTAATGACTATAACATGTGTATAATAAAATATAAAAAAAAAAAAACACTTTCCAAAATAAACAATACCTCAACTCTGCAAAGAACTACATCAATATTTCTATTTATTTTTGTCTATGAAAGCACTTATGATTGATCATAGATGGCTGAGAGTGTGTTGAAATACATGGGAATGGATGTCACGAAAAGTGATTTGAAACCAAGAACAAAACGTGCTTAACTTTATATAAATAGGAAGGCAAGGGAATAAGTATATGATATGAAATATAATTTTGTCCTTGTTTGCAAAATAATACACAATATCTGACAAAGTTGTAAACGCAGGATTTGCAATAAGATTCTTGGACAAGGGAACCAGAGAGGACCAAAGCATTGAACGAAGGCCATTAGTCAAACAATAGAACGAAAATGTAGTAAATTTATTTGGGAACCCTAACTGGGTAGTATTAGTAGGTCCAATGTGATAGAGTGTGAATTGACTACGCCCATTTTCCAGCAACCATTTCCAACCCACACTCATTACCAAGTACCATTCGATTCGTTCACAAATACTCACACAATTATTCATCATGTCTACACCAATTTGTGTTCCGTTCCATGTCTTCAAATTCCTCAAAAGCGACACATCACCATGATTCATACGTCAAGGCCTGCTTTCTTAAATCTCAAGTTTTCAACTCCCACTTCACTAAACCAGACATAATCATAACCGATTAACTGCTTTTACAACAATATTTTTCCTTCTTACGATAAAAACACACTTCTCTCTTCATTCTTATCAAACCCAATAATTTACGTCTAAATAACATCTTCACCATTGCATCTTTACGATTCCAAGTTTTACTCCAATTTGAAAACAACGGTATTGGTGGGTTAGAGAGCCTCTGGTATCTTCAAAAAAAGTAAGTTAGGTGCAGTGACCTGTTACCTTTTATATTAGCAACATGTTAAGAAATAATGGTGCCCAGTCATTTCCTTTGCCCTACTTCAATAACTTCTACCTTCTTTCTATAAGTCACTTCCAAATATACCTGCACAATCTTAATCGGAATCTTTTCTGTACATTCTTTTTTATTTTTGAGAAATATATATATTAACATTTATCATAAATATGTTTCATTGCTGGTTTTGGTTTCCAGTTTCATTAGAAATGAAATGTTAATTAATTATTCCTGATCTGTATCTTGATATATTTAACTAGAGCATGGCATGAGTTGATGTAACAAAAAGTTGGAAGTTTCCCTTTCCGAAAGACATGATAAGGTAATCAACGAATTGAAAACCTGCGGGTTGGAAGATCTTCCCGGCATGAATTAAGAAATCTAACCAAGAAAAAAGTGAATAATGTGAGACAGCTAGTCGATAGAGTATTAACTTGAAAAAGTGTGAGTGAGTTTTACATCAAAAAGTTGCACAGTTTCTTTCATCCCTTTGAAATTTAATTAAAAGCAATGCAAAGTATATCCACAGCATGACTCAAACATTAATCCATATATATATATATATATAAAAGTAAAATATATTGATAAAGTTTCATCTGATATAACCTTTTTATGATGATGCTAGCTAGGGGAAATACAAGGTTAAGGAGCAAAAGTTCACTGCTGCACACAGAATGAACAAAATGTATTGGCATCAGACTGTGATGAGGAGACGATTATCTTCACGTAAAGGCACATGGTCGGCTTCATCTTTTTTTCACCTTTTTCAAAGATTAGCTTTAATGATCAAAACAAATACAAAATCTAATTAAGAAAATGATGATAAAGGTGTGTATGATCATGATCATGTTATTGAGATGATGATGCTCATGATGGCCATCGTCATCTCCTTGTCAAGGCATCATTTGTGTAGGACCATTGAGGAAATTGCTTTGCTTTGCTTTGAGCTTATTTACACAGATATAGATGTTATGTTCATCTGGTTGTAGGTCTCTAAGATCGACACCAATACCAAATCCATTGTTTTTATCTTGGTAGCAGCTTATTCTTTGAGGGTATTAAATCAATAGTTAAGAGATGTTGGGTTGAAGCGAAAGGATAGAGTGGATGGGTGACAGAGAATCATGTGGGTCCCCCAAAGGGTTAACGCACGAGTGAATGAACAGGATCACAGAGAAGAAGGGCACACGCATGAAGTATTAAGCAAAATGGAAGGTGACACGCAGGATAAAGAGAAGTGTTTGTCTGTGTTTGGCCTCCAAAACAACCAACACTCAAGTCAGACCAATCCCATCACCAAGATATAACCAACGGCATAGGGCAGGACACGTGGCTCACATGCAGATAATCCATTCCACTCAGATACATACAACATATTCAAATATATTTATTTATATATATATATATATATATATATATATATATATATATATATATATATATAACATGGTATGATAAATAACTAAACTTTAGGTGTTGAATCAGGAGTTCAGTTTATATATACATGCAGTTAAAAAGAAAAAAAATCAGATTTTTAAACTGATATCAGTATTTTTGAAGAAGTTTGAGATACCCTTTTAAAAAAAAGCATAAGAATATCCTTGTGAGGTTTAGTGGGGGGAAGCATGATGAGGAATGCAGAGAGGATCTTTTATCTATGCAGAGAATTGGCCCCACACAAGCTTCTTTTGAATAAGTATATAGGAGCACTCCAAAGTCATAGCCCACTTGCAATGCATGCTTTTTGTAATTCAATCACTGAGCACCAATTTTGAAGCTGTTGGGTGAAGAAGGAAAAGACACTGCTTCCTCCTTTTCTTTTCATTTTTTTTCCCATGTCTTCTTTTCCCTCTCTTCTATTCCATTCTATTTACTATTCAATGGATTTATCATGGCATGCTTTTGATACATTACCATGTTGACTAATCCCAACGAACCACTCCTTCTCTCTCCTTGCTTAGGAGACATTGTGGTACTCATTTTTCTTTAGTTGGTGTCTCCCTGGCTGTTTCTAACCGAAGCATATGTTACAGACACACCCTATTCCTCACTCTCTCTCTCCCTCTTTCTCTCTCTGAGGATTACTTGCATAACACTACTACTAAAGCACTCATCTTACAGCTTCTCATCTTCATATCTATGCTGCTGCTTCCTTCAGTTTCGTTACTCATGCTGTTTCACATAATTTCTTCAATTTCTACACTACACCTACTTCTAAACCATGCAGCCTTTTCAGTACTAAAGCTTTTTCTGCTTCCTAAGATTAAATCAGTTGCACCAATAATATAGCAACAGGTATGTTCTCTTCTTGCTTTTCTCTTCCAAATTCTATAGTCTTTTTTTTTGTTCTGATATGAACTATAGAGAGATAAATATGTGTGACACAGTGAAAGTTATTATTTTGTTATAAAAGCATTAAGGTTTTGACTTCTCACTCCTTAACCAATTAAAAGCTGAAAGTTGCTTTTTCGTTTTTTGTTTTAAAGATGAAGAATACTTTTGTCAGAGGATAATAGAATTTTATGAAAAAGGAACTTGTGCTTAAAAAATTCCAAAAGAAAAGTGACAAAAGTAAATGATATAAACCTTCTAGTGGGGTGGACAGTGGGTAACTGGCAGAGAGTTTGTCAATTCCAGAAGAAGAGAATGTCCACATAATTGGCTAAACACCTAATTGAATGCCATCAAAGAACATAAAAATAGATCACATTGCTTCAGCATATAGCTGGTTTTAACCATGCACACACACACACACACATTTCTGAATTGTAGTGTTCATGGAATTGGGATCTGTGGGAATTGCCTATATGGAAAAGGTGCTATGCATCTTAAATGGAAGAAAAAACAAGAATGGTTGGTTTTTCATTTTCTGTGTGGGTGAAGGCAATAAGTGCCATGCCACAAACACTGGTTTTTACTTTTTGCTTTACCACCATTTGTCTGTCAAAGCACAGACCATGCTACAGTGGGGAGGGAGAGCCTAGCTCTAATAACACATCCTTTATCAAAATTAATTTTAGATTTCCACTGCCTTATTTTTAATCCCTCAAGATTATTCAATTTTTATCTCATCTTCTAATTGTGGTGTTTGAATCTCTCAAGTTTTCTTCTTTCATTTACAATTATGTCATTCTCTCAATCCTAACCGGTTTCATCTTACATCTAGCGCATTAATTATAAATGACTTCTTAATTTGCTCAAAAGGGAAAGGCTTTTCTTTTTAAATCATTGAAGTTTGAAGATGTGCTTTTCAACTGCTACATTGTATTTACTCACTACTATGTCATGCTTAGTTTGTCATTATGTAATTTTGTTCATTATTAAATGAAAGAAAACTAGAAGAACTTGATTTGTGTGCAATTGAAATTTAAAGGATTAAAAAGACTAAAACTGCTGCTGAGCTTTTTTTAATAAAGCTGTAGTGTACTATCTCAGTGATTCCTGGCCAAAATTGAGAATAAAAGAGAAACAAATTGAAGAAAGGAGAAAAGGTTGGCTTCCACCTTTCTTGATTCCTATATGCTTAGTGGGGAATAAGATAATTGAGATGACCATAGCAGTGGACCACTCTGGCCTATACTAAGTTTAAACTGAAAAAAAAAGAAAGAAAGAAAGAAAAAGAGTACATCAGTTAATATATGAAAATTCTCTTGAGACACGACGAAAGTGACTTAAGAAAGTAGCCACACAAGAAATTATTTGCCTTCGGTTAGGAAGCTTTTGGTAACAATAGTTTTTAGCTCGGTGCATCACTTTCTCTCCGATTTTCATATCATTGTCTGAACAAAGCCACGTATCTTTATATACATGGAATTAATCAAAAGTGTATCTTCTAAAGAGATTGGCAATGGGTTGTGTATTAGTGCATATCTGTTTTGGATTTACTACACTTTTGAGAGCACTGTATAAAAGCTCTAATCATTAATGTTGGCTCACCTAACACTTAATTCCCAACTTCCAAACATTGCATAAACATGCTTTACCACTATCCTTTCTCTAGCCAAGACCCAACCGCCAAGGTAATCATGTATGTTTATGCATGCTCAGTGCATTTTCTGCCGTGCTGCTGCTTCTTTCTTCATTTGCTATTATTATCAACTTGTGTGGGGTTGCTTCAGTATTCAGTACCCAAAACATATGCTATTGGCTCCATTCTACTTTTTACAGTTTTTTTTAGTCTTTCTATGCCACAAATTTAAAGATATTAGCTAGGGATGAAGTCATGCAAGGATTATCATGACACGAGTCAACGTTTTAACAAAATTAATACTAATTATAAGTACCACTTTCCCAATTTCAGCTCCCTTGTTTCTCTTCTATTATTTTATACCTTGGTACAAAAACTGTATGCACAGTATCGTATATCCGTATGAGTTACAAGATTATCTTCCAACAAGGGTTACCAAATTTTCATGCTGTTCGGTTTGTGTTACATGTGTCAGGAACTGCAGATGAGGCAGAAAAATCTGAAGCCTGGTGTTAGTCAGTGAGAGTATTCTGCATCTGCAACACTTTTAGACTTTAGTTAACTTCACCTACTCATCTATTCTATTCTAACGGTTGGGGCAGAAACTCTCAGAAGTATACATACCACAGAGAGAAACAGAAAAGAATGTCAATTTGCAAAACTCTGTAAGCAATCTGCGGATAACGGCCTAAACTGGAGTTTGGTTGCTTTTTTATTTTTTTCTTTAATATGTGGAGGGCACCATCTTCAATGAATTGAAGGGCTTTCAGGATTGTATATAAAAATCAATGAGGTTGAGGTATGGTCTTCTTGCAAAATTCTCTCTCTTTTATTAAGAAATTTTTTCTCATTCATAAGGGACAGAGTGACCAGGACAGGATATCATGTCATATTCTTCTACCTTCATCTATAGTGATTTCTGATTTCCTTTTCCTTCTTCGTCCCTTTGCTTGAAATGAAGAAATCTAAGTTGGTGCTTCCGTATTCTGCTGTTTCATGGTCATGCATCATGACATAACCCTTTGATTTAGTTCTGAGAGGGTTACATCAATGCCTTCTCTTCTCTCCCTCTCCATGACTTTATGAGATCTATTGTACCTGAACTTGCAGGTTTTGAAGTAGAGGTTTTTTCTTCACGATTTCAACAAATAAAAATGAAGTTCATGAAACTTGGGACAAAGGCAGATACATTCTACACTGAACAAGCTACCAGGTATTTTTCACTTTGCAGCAACTCTGGTAAAAAAAATCGACACGATACAACTTTTTTTCAAAATAACATGTACTGTCCGTAATGCAGGACTCTGATATCAGAGATAGCTGCAGACCTTGTGATACAAATCAATGACATCACTTATCTGTTACACAAGGTATTGGGATTAGAATGAAAATGTGGTGTGTGTGGAAAAGATAAATAAAAATTTAATCATTGGTTCATCTATAATTCTGCTCTTTTTAGCTGCAGTTTCCGCTTCTTCCCAAATGTGGCCTCCTACAAAGGCTTTGCTATGACAGTAGTGATTCGGAGAGTGTCTCTCTGGAGCTGCATGATATACCTGGAGGAGAAGAGGCTTTCGAACTGTGTGCCAAGTTTTGTTACGGAATTGCAATCAACATAAGTGCCCATAACTTTGTATCCGCTCTCTGTGCTGCCAAGTTCCTTAGAATGAACGATTCCATTGAGAAGGGAAACTTTGTGGGAAAGCTTGAGTCTTTCTTCAATTCATGCATACTTGAAGGTTGGAAAGATTCCATTGTAACGCTTCAAACCACTGCTACGTTGCCAGAGTGGTCTGAGAATCTTGGTATTGTCAGAAAGTGCATTGATTCAATTATTGAGAAAATTCTCACACCACCACCACAGGTCAAGAACTCAGATCCACCAAACCTTCTCAGTTTTCTGCGACCGCTGCATTTTTTTGTAGCTTATAAACGATTGTTTTGTGCAGGTCAAATGGTCCTACACCTACACCAGGCCAGGTTACACAAAAAAACAGCACCACTCTGTGCCAAAGGATTGGTGGACGGAGGATGTTTCTGATCTTGACATAGATCTTTTCCGGTGCATAATAATGGCTATTAGATCAACATATGTGCTCCCTCCACAGCTTATTGGAGAAGCTTTGCATGTCTATGCCTGCCGGTGGCTACCGGGAATCACAAAGCTTAAAAGTTCTGGCAGTTCAGTGTCTCAAACAGAAGAATCTAAAGAGAAAAACAGAAAAATTCTCGAAACAATTGTCAGCATGATTCCTGCAGATAGAGGGTCTGTGTCGGTTGGCTTCTTGTTTAGGCTTCTCAGCATTTCAATTCACTTCGGTGTCTCCTCGGTGACCAAAACAGAACTCATAAGGAGAGCCAGTCTGCAGTTTGAGGAGGCAACAGTGAGTGACTTGCTTTACCCTTCAACATCCTCTTCTGACCAGAACTATTATGATACAGAGTTAGTTCTGGCAGTGTTGGAGACTTTCTTGAAGCTTTGGAAAAGAATGTCCCCAGGTGCTGTGGATAGCAGCTACTTTTTGAGATCAATTAGAAATGTTGGCAAGCTCATTGATTCTTATCTTCAAGTGGTCGCAAGGGATGATAACATGCAAGTTTCAAAATTTGTGTCTCTTGCTGAAACTGTGCCCAGTATTGCTCGTGAAGACCATGATGATCTGTACCAGGCAATTAACATCTATCTTAAGGTGAAGTACCCATAACACTCCTACACTCACTCTTTACTTTCTCAGTCCCTAGTTTAATTGCACGTGAAAAATGAAAGACATTTACAGCTAAAGCAATGAAATTGATTAACGAAAAATGTATTAAGTGCTGGGACTACTTCCTTAACATGATTTTTCTCTAACAAAAAACAAGTCTAGGGTTAGAGTGTATGTATGAATGAAAAGTTGTTGTTTGTAGAGGTTTAAAATGTTAAAAGAATCACATTTAAGGTGCATTTATGATGCGATTGAAGTTATATGAATGCACAGATGCATCCTGAACTGAGCAAAGCAGACAAGAAACGGTTGTGTGGGATTCTAGACTGTCAAAGGTTGTCCCCAGAAGTGCGTGGACATGCAGTGAAAAACGAGCTTCTGCCATTAAGAACAGTGGTGCAGCTTCTGTACTTTGAACAAGACAAAGGGTCCAAGGCAACCTCGAGTCACAAACTACCAAAGGCACATGAGATTCTTCTGGGAGCAAAAGATAGAGCAGCTACCACAAGAGACACCCAAAGCAAACATTCTTTGGGTCCAACGAAAGAAGCATTGAACGGAGAAGAAATTAGGGAAAGGGATCATCAGCAGAAAACAAAAAGATCAGATGGGAAGTTGGCATTGGAGTTGGAAAAGAAAATGGTTATAAGAGGAGACATTGAAGAGACACAATCTGAGAAAGCGAGGGTTGTGAGAGATGAAAGTAGTTCAAGCGGCAAGGTGAAGATGGTGGATCCTAAGAAAATGATAAGAAGGGCAAGAAGTAAATCAGAACATGGTGTGAAGAAGTAAGATTCAGATCACCATATCACAGCAACAGTAATAATAATCTTTGTAACTTCAATTCTTATTATTTCTTTTTCAACGTCTCATAAATGCCAGCAATGTATAAATCCTTTGTACTATCTCTTTCCCGAAAGAGTTTTACGTAGGGAAATTATTTTTTTACATCCTTTTGTTTGATAGAGAGAGAGACACACACAGATAATGTGTATTAAAAATGTTTTATTGTTAAAATGTCCTTTTTAAACCAATGCAGTTTAATAACTGTGAACCAGTCCTTTTCATGAATTCGTAAGGTAAAATTCATCTAATTAATATGAAAAATATAGTATACATACAGTATCGGATACTATGGGAAAGAAAAAGAAGACAAGAAAAATGAAATTAATTTCTTATACATTTCAATAAATTATGTACATATGATAAAAAAAAATTAAATCCACATGTTAGAGTTTTACAATTATGTCTATGTATAGGTTAACTATTTCTATCGTAAAATGAACTCGTGGAAAAGTTCATCAATACACTATACACCGAATGACTTGGAAAACTAAAAAACATCAAAGTAACTGTACAATAATATGTATATAAAACATTTTAGATATGATACTTAGATGTAGGGATGATAAATAAGTTTATTTTCGTGAATATTGTTCGATGTCTTTCTTTTGATAAAAGATTCATGCATCGATTGAATACGGATGCAATTTTTTAAATTGGATATTTGAATAGGAATATTTTTTTTTCTTTGGTTTTCTTTTTTTTTTTGTCTTTCTTACACACTTTCCTACTCTCTCAACTGTTTAGTTTATTTTATATTTCGACAATTTTGGCTACACATTTTTTATACGGTTATGTTTAAATGATATATTCTAAAATTATTAATCAAATAATTTTTAATTCACACATTTTTATTATTTCTATTTTTTTTATATTTTTATTTATTGTTTAATTTTTTATATAAAAATGTTTCACTATTAATTTTGACTGTTTAATCACATAAATTCTTGGTTAATTAGATAATATAAATCTTTAATTTTTGTTTCATTTAAAAAATCTACTAAAACAAATTTTATTGTCTCTCAACTATTTGAATGGTTCAATATATGATTGAGTTTTCTTATATCTCCAAGATCATTTTTCTCAAATACATCAAATCGTCTCTACTAAATGTATTTGATAATTTTTTTAATATTTTTTTCTGACATAAAATATTATTTTAATGATTTTTTATGTAGTTATTTTTTTTTTCTAACTCATTTTTATAAGTATTATATTACTAGAGTATATTGTATACAAATATTTTATTTACTAAAATATAATAATTTATTGTCATATTTTTTATCACATATATTGAATCTAAATTAAAATTATCATTTGTTTAATTTTCTATGAGAGTGATGTTGTCCAAATGATATAATATAATCTTAATTAGTATATAAACAAGATTTCATTATTTTTAACTTTATTATTTGTTTTCTTTTTATAATTTTTAAAAATAAATTTTAAGATTATCAAATATGTTTCTTTTGTCTTCTTTCTTTTTCTTTTTTTTAGATGTGTTACTTATGTTGATTTGTAAAGAAAATCTAAATGAGATATCAAAATTTACTAATAACATTTTCATAATTAACTCCATTTAATTAAGGTATTTGGAACGGTGGACAAAAATAACTCTATTATATTTTCAAATTGAAGTGTGAACCTAAAAGTGAGAAAGTGAGAATAAATGTTTAAATGGAAAAAAAAAATTCAAGTCCTTGGTTTCACACTATAAAAGTAAAAGTTGGTGGAGAAATATGAAAATTTGAGTTGGAAAGTAAAGTTAAGAAGAGATTTCATTAGTATAGTCACTTGCCTATAACAGGTGAGATTCTCAAAATTTCTTAAAATAAGACACATCAAACGATGTTATTTTGATATGTATCTTAGAGTTGTTTGTTATTAATTAAACTAGTGATTTCAAGTTAAGAGAATTATGATATTATAGAAATAGTTATGAATAGGATTGATCAAAAGTGTTCACATCTTATCAACATGTCAAAATCATGTGATCGAGTAAGTTGAGTAGTACTTAAAAAAAATAAGATGGTTTAAAAGTGATGACTAACATTTTGAAATTTGAGAATTAAGATTTTGATAAAATCTACAAAAGATGAGAAAGAACATATGAAAAGTGAGTTCTATGTATCAAATACAAATTTTATAAGATAAATTTTTATTTCAAATATAAATAAATTTGCACCTGACTCACCTATTTATTATCCTTTTAAATAAATTATTCGACATAACTTTTTAATATGTCATTCATAATTTGATTTTCAACATGTATAAAATATTACCAATAATTAAAACAAAAATATATCACAGTATAAATTATTTATTATATTTATTATTTATTTACTTTATAAATTTGGTCAACTAAGGAGGAACTTGTAATTGTTGTAGTGAAGATTAATGTTTCATATTAAAAAGTTTTTCGAAATTGGAATAATTATTTTGCATTGAATAAAAAAAATATACTTCAAACAAATTTGAGCGTAATTAATTTTATTAAATCCTGTACCAAGATGCATTGGAACACAGATGAAGACACAGTTAGGCACGTGGGAAGGTAGGTGCGCACGTGTTACCATCCATGACATATGGCTTCCAATTTCCAAATGAGGGTGATGTTTGAAATAAGAAATAGGGTTCTTTGGTTATAATATTCTCATTTCTACCATTCATTCCATAAATACAATTCATAATTCAAAATTAATCGAGTGGGTTTTGTTATTTTGGGTTGGAGTGAAAGGGCAAACAAGATTGTTCAATTTTGCATACCTCAAACTTCCCTTGCATATCAAAAATTTAATCAAACCCCGTTATTTTTCTTTCTCCAAAAATATATATAAAACCAAAAACCCAACCTTGATGCTTGCCTGTTCCTAAATTACGATTACAATTTTCAAAGGCAGACAAACATGTCCGAGAATATTCAGTCCAACTCCCCTTCGCTTTCCCTTCTCTCTTTCTTCTTTCTCTGAAAGGTAAACCCCACTTCTCTATTTCAACTCTTCTCACCTTAATTCTGTTCAAGTTCTGTTTTTTATTTTTTTGTATTATTTAATTAATCCCTGTAGATCTCGTTAGAAATCCCCAATTTTGTATATATTTTATTTTGATGTGTATTAATCAATAATCAACGGAGATGTATCTGTTTATCGTTGCACGGTCAGTATGCGTTTAGGTTCTGGATTCGAAATCTGCAATGGGATGTGTTTCTCCAATTCAGGAGGGTCATGCCCTGTGTCACATTGTTGCTTTAATTTTGCCTTGATTTATTTCATATCAAGCTAAAAATCTCGTGTCTCAGTGTCTCTCAATTTTGTGCTCTGCTGTTGAAACTGTGATCTTCGATTACCTGGTTTTGAAAGTTATCACTTAGCTAATATGCTTTATTATATTGAATCGGATTATCGTTTGATTTTGTAACCAAGTTGATTGGGAGATTAAATTCGTTGGTTTCTCTCTGATGTCATGTTTCTGCTTTCAATGGTTGACGGTGTAGAGTATCTGAAATTGGAATGGGGGTGATTCTGTTTTATTGTGTCGTGTATATAATCATTCTTTAATTGCTAGTTTTTATACTACTGGCACCTGTTACTGTTAAAAAAATCTTTAGAGGATAGAAATACTTCCCTTCCGCACACTGCATAGAAATTTTAGGTGGGGAGGATAGAAGGCTCGGTCAAGTTTGCTCTGCTATTAAATTTAAATTGAATTGTTAAATCCCCCAGTAAAGAGGTAACAAACAAAGGGTTGGTGTTTTTGTTATAGATTCCTATGGGGTGCGAACATTTTATTGATACATACTGTTTTCCAATACTATGCTATGCATGTACCCTGTTCTCATTGATGTGAATTTATTTTTCCATGGAATATCACATTTACTTGCTGTTGTTGATTGAAAGACTATTAAATCTGTGAATATTAAATCAATATGATGACAAAGGTAGCTTGCTTGCATCAACTGTTGCTGAAACGGAATGTCACTGGGATAGATTTAAGTTGACAATGCTATTAATGCGGCCATTGCCAAAAACGCAAGGTTTTAGTTATGTAAATTGTAGAAGCATCTGTTGCATTACATTTTGCTTAGTTTGTTGTCATACAAATAAAGTTGTATCCTAATCCTTTTCTATGCCTCTTCTCCTAAGTCTGAGTAGCAACAAAGTTATGTTTCGAAGGAAATGAGAAATAAAAGGTTTTCATTGATTAGATTGTGTGAGCTTCGAAACATAGATTGACAATGTTTCATTCTGTTTGTTACCACTGGCTAGAATCTGCTTAGCGCAAGTTTAGGCTTGGTTTTCTTCAATTTTCTCCAGATAAATAGTAGTCATTTGTGTGCTGCTCTGCTCCTTTTTCTTGTTTGCACCATCATTATAGGTGTTTTTGTACATGCAGATGTATGCTGTAAAATAAATTAACTTGTAGGTGTCTTCCCTTATATTTTGATAAATCTTTCAAAATTGTTATATCAAATGGCAGAAGTAGACTCAAAATTATTGTCTTACATTTAACACGTCGCTTGTTTTCTTTATCAATGACTAAAGTAACAATAAAAATATATACATATGATTAGCTTATCTTTTTACCTCCTGGATTTCAGGTATGGGGTGTTTTGACATCCGGAAGATATCATGGTGCAGTGCCTAGACGGATTAAAGCATTTGTGTGCTGCTCTGGTAAATTGTTGTGATGCCGATTCGTCAAAGCAACCTAGAGGTTTAGAAAATCCGGAAGTTCTTGCAAGAGAGACAGTGTGTATGTCATTGTCCTGAATTTCTTTCTTATGTTGAGTGAGGAGCTTTTCATGGGAGTAGTAAACCAGTTATTAATTGTTATTTCAGTGTTGTCATTGGCAATTATTAAATTAGCCCCTATTTCATTATTTTATTGTGTTTAATTGTGCCTGGATCTCTTTTTGTCCTTGTCTTCCCTCTTTGGTTATCACAATATTTGGAAGACTACAGTGGAGAACACTTAGTTATATGTCTTTTACCATTAATTGGAGATGGCGGTCATACATTGTTGAGGACCAAATTACATAATGAAGGTGGAAATAAAAGATTCTACGATACAATTAGATTCTGAGATTCATAACTTAACACAGATGACTTGTACAATCTGAATGGGAGATGATGCTCACTTCAAATATTATCATTTTATTTTCTTCTAATTCCTTTTACTGGCTACAGAAATTGTTGAAAGCTGTTGAAGACTTAGGTAACAGTTAGATGGAAATGAATCTATATAGCCTTATTGTTCAGCTATTGTGCCTTTCTTAAGAATTTATTCACTTAATAAATATTCATCTGTTTTCCTCTCAATTTTTCTCTTTTATCAAAAACATAAAAAAATAGGAAACAAATACTAACAAAATACGACATTCCTGTGTTTTATTGTAAATGCAGTTAGTGTAAGTGAGATTGAAGCGCTGTATGAACTGTTCAAGAAGATCAGCAGTGCAGTGATTGATGATGGTCTGATCAATAAGGTTTCTTACAATCTTTTTCTCTGTCCTTCTGTCATTTTGTTTCATGAAATTGTATTTTCAACATTTCTGGACAATGGCATGCTTCCTAGTCTAACCTTTGAATCATACTTTCAGAAGTGCATTATGTTTTATGTACTAATAACAATATTTATATTGTTTATGGATTTTGTTTGTTTTTATGCTTTCCTTATTTTATATGGCAGGAAGAATTTCAGTTGGCATTGTTCAAGACGAACAAGAAAGAGAGCTTATTTGCAGATAGGGTATATAAAGCATTACCTTGTTTATTTTCCATCTGCCGTTTACATTTCCACCCTGATGAAAAAGAAACAACAATATAACAAATATTTGTGTGCACTATTTTTCTGAAAATGCCATAACTTTAAATAATATTTTCAATTTCCGTAGTAAATTGTTTTTCAACTACCTTTGTATACTTTATAATCTGGTTGGTTTCTTTTACCATGTCATAATTTGGCCTAAAAAAAGTGACACTCTATGTCATTATTGTACTATCTTTGATTTGTTAGGTGGGAGCCTCTTTCCTACATAATATATATGATCTGGTTACTATGAAGTTAGTTGCATAGCATATAAATATCATATGAACCTAAGAAATGTAATTGTCCTGTTTATGATTTCGGACTGTTTGTAGGTGTTTGATTTGTTTGATACAAAGCACAATGGCATACTTGATTTTGAAGAGTTTGCACGGGCTCTCTCTGTCTTTCATCCCAATGCACCAATTGATGATAAGATTGAGTGTAAGAATGATAAATCTTTAGAAGACTTCTTCTGCTATCTGGTCTACTTTTTAATGTAGGTTTTGAATGGAAATGGCATTTATTGGAGAGGGAGCTAGGTCATGTGTTGTTTCTGTAGTTGTCTTTTTATTTCTTTAATGCATTTGGTATTGATAGTAATGTATATGCCTGTTGAGGAATCCTAACTTTTACCTTTTGCAGTTTCATTCCAATTGTATGATCTCAAACAGCAAGGTTTCATTGAAAGGCAAGAGGTAACTTTTTTTTCTTATGATGTTGAATAATAATGTTTTTTTGTCTACCCACCATGTAGGACTAGTTTTTAACTGTGTTTGGCTCATCTGACAACCAATGTGGGATACAGTTGGGAACTTGAATCAGCCTTGACTTGCATACTTTTTTTTGTAAGCCCACTGCATGTTTCTTTTCAATTATTTTGTGGTCCATCATCCTGGACTGAAAACAAGTCTAGCTCAAGATTTTTCAAAGTTTGATTGACCATCCTCATCTAAAGGCCAAGGCTATTAACACTGGGAGAAAAAGAGTTGAATTATAGCTGATAACCTGTTCAGAAATTAAACAACATTATGTAGGCATTCCAAAAGTTTACACATTACTTTTATTTTTCCCTTTGCCTCTTTAAAACTTGAGTATCTTCCTAGAATTTAAAATCATATATTAGAGTTGTAGGGCAAAAAATTGTCTCTTTACCTGGAATCTGCTTCATATTCTGATAGTATACATTGATGATTGATGTTATTTGTGATAGGTAAAACAAATGGTAGTGGCCACTCTGGCTGAATCTGGCATGAATCTTTCAGATGATGTGGTCGAAAGTATTATTGACAAGGTGCTTAAATTATCTGATAACTTGCATGTGAAATCTTATGTTCATTACTAGACTGTGTATTTTTGAAGCATTGGATAAGTACCTGTTTTTGCTTGCTTTCTGTTTTTCGTAAGTTCTTTGTGTTAGAGTAAGCATGACATTTAATATTTATAATTTTACTCTTGAAAATCTGTAGAAGTAATAGCAGTATTATGAAGCATGGGAAATTATATATGCTATGGGAACTATGAAGTAAAAATCTATTTAATTTTTGTTTTTGTAATTGTTTACAACAGGCTGCTAGTTCTGTTGTTTCTCAAATTTAAGTATGTATGTCCTTTTGGCAGTTCATGTCCTTCCTTTGTTGTATCTCACACTAGTGATTCATTAATGCAACAATTGTGTGTACTCTATGCAAATAATGCGACGTTTTCCTCATAGTCTGTCCGAAGTTGCTACGGAATTTATCTGTTAAATAAAGTAAACTATTCTTTCAGCCTTAATCTTGTGGACATCTTAAATTACTAGAGTTTTGTGTGTTGAGTGGATAATAGTGAGGTTGGTATATAAAACCATTCTTGTGTTACTATAGTCTTATCTGGTGATCTCACTGATAGTTCTTAAGTTATTTAGACATTTGAGGAAGCTGATACCAAACATGATGGGAAGATTGACAAGGAAGAATGGCGAAACCTTGTCTTGCGGCATCCATCTCTTCTGAAAAATATGACACTTCAGTATCTCAAGTGAGTTCCTTCCTGTTGGTGAAATGTTACCATGCATATTGGGATGTGTTTGTTAAAATAAGCTAATATTATTAGAGTTATGATATGTTAACAAAGTACTTTTAACAAAGTTTTGACAAACTTTCCTATTTAGGTAAAAAACTATTATTTTATTTTAATTAAAAAATAAAAAATTAATCAACTTTAATTCTACTTTTAGAAACTTGGTTAACTTTGTCAAAATCTTGTTTGTCAAAAGATAATTTCCCATATTATTAATGCAAACCGGAAATACTAGCCAGTGTTCTAAGGCAAATGGCAAACCCCAAATTTTGTTTAAAAAATGTTATTAATGAATCCCTTCAATGATTTATATTGCATTCCTTACACAATTCGCAATAGGAATTTATTATTATTGATTCGTTAGTTGGCTCGAATGATTTTGTTACCAATTCAAACTGGATAGCAAAACCCCTATAATATCAAATAAAGAGAAGAAATAGGGGGTGTTTTTATTTTCTTCTTTTTGATGACCTCATTTTATAGTAAAAGTTTTCAAATCTTTACAGACTATTTTTTTTTTTTAAAGATTGATGCAGATATTATACATAAAATCATAATAAAACGGAAATGATATTTTACTGTTTTAAAATTATTACAATCCATACATCTTTCATCTTCCCTTGTCCCCTCTTATTCTCAGCACTTTCATAATGCATGTGAATTGTTTTCGCTTTCAAGTTAGTAATGAAAAAGGAAGAAAAGAAGAAACTTACCAAATGGTTTCGAAATAAAAATTGTAACTAAAAGTTTAGAAGTTCTGTGCTGATGTAACGTATCATTGGAAGAATAATTTAGAAAAAGCAAAATATATCTACATGTTCATGACCTATGTGGATTTGCTTAAGTTGTAGCTGTTTGGATTTTGGCATCAATTCGATTACCTTTATGTTTGATTTTATCCTTGATGGCATTTCTAACATATACATGTATTTTAGTTCTCTCGAACTGTTTTATTTTATCAATCTCAAGCATCTAGCATCTGATTTAACTTGTTTCCCTGGCAGAGATATCACCACTACATTTCCCAGTTTTGTTTTTCACTCACAAGTTGATGATACTTGAGGCAACTACATCATGCATGTCAGTTTCAGTGTTCTTGACTGGGAGTGATTTTCTATTGGCTTGTGAATGATGGGGTTCGGTGTGAAGGGTTCACTAGGGGTGGATATGGACTTTGTTTATATTTTCATTATGAGTAGAACTTTGTCTTCCCGTTTTGGATGGGTGAGGTTTATAGATTGAATGAATGGGTTTGCTTATTTATTTACTTCATTTGAGAATAAAAGGGGGAACAAAATAGATTATTCAGGCGTTTCAGCATTAGCACCTTGGCATTAATTTTGGTCAGAAACATGTTTTACCACAAGGCTTGTGCAATTGCTTCAGCAAGCTGTGAAGAGTTCTTTGAACACTTGTCCAGGGTTAAGAATTGCTGCTCCAGAAACACCAGAGCCTTTCCTCCTTCACAAAAGGATAATGTCCCTTTCTTTTGCTCTTATTGCCATTATTTTTGTTTAGGTCATTGGTGATTAAAAATCAGTTAGCAGCGTATGCTTTCTTGTAATTACAAATTTTTTTGCAAGGGTATGTATTTGAGATATTATTTGAAACATTATTTTTATTAATGTCTAAAATCACAAGGTGGATTACCTATTTTTTGTTTTTTTTTAATGTCTACAAAATCATTAGATTGATTATATGCCACTCAGAAATCTTCAGATGTAATTTTTGCGGAAGGGCAAAGGTAAATCTAATGATAACAGGAAAGGTAGTGTTTTTAATCTTTGTAATTTTGGTTAAACGTATATAAGGTTTTTTTTTCTTCTATATTGATGTTTTTTATTTTCAGATTTTGAAAAGAAGTTATAGATTTAGTTCCTATATGAGCATCTTTAATTTCATAAATAGTTAATTAGGGACTGCATTTACATTTTTCTTAACTTTCAAAACTAAACTTATTTGATATTCTTTTGAGAGAAAATTCATTGCTATTAAAGTATAGAATCGTGGACCATACTTGACTGAAAATATTAGAAGTAAAAATACTTTTCAGAAAAAGAAGAAAAGCTGTAGAAAATTTTTATGAATGTCTTCACTTCAAGAACATGGAGTTCAGCGTGGATCTTCTGTTACAAAATTATGAGTAGCTTGTAGTTTGTACGTGATTGTGTGTTTTCTAGGCTATATTTTTGTTTATTTGAAGTAGTTTCTGTATTAGACGTTCAAGGATAAAAATTATAAGTTAAATTTAATTTATACAAGTTTTCTTATTTAATTATTTTATTTTATGTATAAATTAATTTAATTGTCAAAAACAGTTATTATATAGATTAAAGTCCTTTTGGATAAATTCAACAATTACAATAATATCAGCAGCACACACTATAAATCGTGATACTTTAACGAATAAAAGCTATAGGAATTAACATTTAAAGGAGTGAAAGAAAAACAAATGCCTTACTTTATTGGTAGGAATAGAGATGTCAAAATGGGTTTTAACCCGTGAGCCTACCCGGCTCACTACGGGTTCGAGTTGGGTTGGGTTGAGAAAAATTCAACTTTTTCAAAAGTGGGTTGAACTCAACTCGACTCTCTTAACCCATGGGTTAAACGGGTTCGAGCCGAGTTGAAGGTGGGTTGGCCCACTTAACCCACCAATATTTTTTTACAATTTTTTTAATCTTTTTTTTAATTTTTTTTAATTTTTTTTTAAAATTATTTACTACTCCTATTATATTTGTTCACAATTTCATATTTTTAAATGCTAGAATATTGCTTAATTAGATTTGAATAGTTTGAATATTTAATTAATTTGATTGTCAAATTATATATGTTGATACTTTAATCTTTAACTATAATCTTTATAGTAAATTACTCAAGTGACCGTCTTATAAACAATTTTTTCTAAATTAGCATGAAAAAAATGTATAGTTTTTTATTTATATTTTGTTGAATAGCATGACAGAAAATTTGTAATATTAGTCATACTTTCTTAGACTATATGGTACTTTCTTGAAAATAATTCTTCATATATTGGTGGTGAGCATGATCAAAACATTGGTTCTTGATTTTACTATGATTGTCATCTCATAGGTTACTAAAAATTTATTTAAATATTTGAATACTAAAAAATAAATAAATAAATAATTTTTTTAGGTGGGTTGGTGAGCCAACCCACTTAACCCACCAACCCGTGGTGGGTTGAGCCGGGTTACAAAATTTCTGGCTCACCATAAAGTGAGCCGGGTTGGGTTCACTCATTTTCAACCCGGCTCGTGGTGAGCCAACCCGTGTGAGCCGGGTTGGCTCACTTTTGACATATCTAGGTAGGAAGATAAATTTAAATAAAACATAGAAACTAATATTAATATAAATAGCTCAAATTTATAACAATTAAAATGAATTTAGACTTCATTATAGTTAGGTACTACCTCAGAAGTTATTCTCGTTAACTTGTTTTCCATTATTTATTAAAAAGGTATTGAAAATGTTTGTATTCATATACTTTGAAATTTGTGTTCATTTATAAATTAACTATTTGGTAAGTAATAAAATTTGGATTGAAATGATTTCAGATTTCTTATAGTTGTTGGGCATTTAATAAATTACTCAAATTTTAATAAATTTTAGATTTAAATACTTGAATCGAACATTTAGTTCTTAGAATGTAAATGTTTTAGGAGTTTACATTCTAAAATATTGAGAACCAAGTAATACTTGGAGTAAGTGATAGGTGATGGTGAAACTCTTGTGTAGCTGATACAACATAAACAAGGATTTGGATCTTCTGCACATGCCCAAGTTAGATACTAGAGATGCTAATAATGTAACAGAAGTGACAAGAAGAAGTACAAAAGATAAATCATGTGTAATATTGAATGCTCTGGTGTTCAGATCATCACTTGTATTATGATACAACAATGATTAGATCCTATGCTGGTTTCAGAACCAAGAATGAAGTTGAATATTTTGTATTATGTTATTAGTCCATATATATCAGATATTCTACTTCACTGCTACTTCTAATTTATAATGGGAACCATGAAAATCCCACTTAAGGAACCTCTGAATCACAATGTAAAAGAAGAGGTAATTTGTATTATGATCAGAAATGGTAACAGAACCCACCACTGATATCTGGTCTGAGAAACAGAGGAGGAGTCAGTGTCAGTGACGCCAACTAGAAAACGACAATCACCAACTGAAGGGTCTCGGAAAGTGATCATACCAAGCCCATCAAAATTGCAGCTTCGTGAGTCTTGCATTTGCAACTGATAGTAACTGTTGAAAGCATATGAGATGTTACCCTTCTCCCCAATCCCATTACAAGAACCTCCATAACCAAGTGTGGTGCAATCCGCAACAGTGCATGCGATTCTCACATGGTTTGCTACGTTTTGAGCATCTATGGAGGGGCTTGCAACACACCATCTGGGTGGAAGATACTGAACATTCTTTGCATTCTTCAATTCCTTGTTTCCAAGGCCAAGATCTAGAGGATACTTGGCTTGGCCATCAAATGAGAATATCCCCCAGTGTCTTTCAAACCCTCCTGGGAGAATGCTCTTTGCTCCTTCATCAAGCAGACTGAAGAGATAGATGTCCATAGGAGGAGCACCTGGCCTTAAAGGGGTCCCTTTGTTGTTTAGAACATGACTGAGGAGACCTTGATTGAAAACCTTTGCTGCACTGATATTTGCACCAATGGCTCCATCTGAGGGCCAACCAATTTCCCCAATGATTATAGGCATTTCACCATATCCCAGTTTAGTAAGGGCTGCAACCAAAGTGTCATAGTTTCCATCAAATGCATTGGTGTACACATTGTTCCCATCTGTGACAGGATGAGTAGTTCCCTCAAAGAATGCATAGTCTTGTGGGAAATCTTTGTTGTCGTAGAGGCTGAGGAATGGGTAGATATTAACAACAAATGGGGCATCGTTTGAGTTGAGAAACTGAACCAGCTGAGTCATGATTTGGGTCAGTTCTGGCCGGAATGCCCCTTGGGAAGGAAGTGAAGACTCGTATGCATCTGCATTGCAAGGGACAACTAGTTTGATGTAACTAGCAAGATTTGCTTTCACTAAAGACTGCTGTAGATTGAGTATGGCTGGCATCACCAAGTTCTGAAATTCACCATTATAACTAGTGAGGAATGGTTCATTACCAACAGCAATGTACCTATAACAAAAAGAACAATGGTTTAGATGCTGTTAAACATCAAAACATTTCTAAAGAAAAAAACTAGCTATAAGTCTGTAACAGCTGATACTTATGGCTGGGGAAGAAGGGGAAAGGTTCGAGGTCGTAAAGAAAGTTAACAGAAGCCAGTGTTCAAAAGAAAAAGTTCTTTAACTGTAGTATACATGATACTTTAGTTAAACTTACAAACATTGTTCTTCATGCTAAATGAATAGGATCTTTCTTATTGGGACAAATACTTCAAACTATAGTGTTCGTTTGGCAGAGAGCAAATTCAAGACTTCAACATAATAATAACATTCCATGGAAGATTAAAGCTTCTGATAATTTCTATTTGAGGTAATCTCATTCACAGATATTTTTGAATTGTTCATGATATACTTGATGGTAAAAAAAAAAAAAGAATCAAATAATCTTTTCATATCTACCGTGAAAGAATATTATAATAGATGAACTAAATGCTGATGAAGACTTTAAACGACTGCATTAAGCGACTCATGCCATAAGAAATCCCAGTGCAATATGCAAAACACATCTCAGGATGGGAGCAAAAACACTGAATATGTGTGTTATCTACTCTTCTTCAAGAAATTCAAATCATATAATGTTGAAGATAATAAAGTAAGGACTTGATTCTTGACACTATTTGACTGTAAAAGATAGCTTTATCATACAGCAAACTTTCCTCCGTGTTGATACAACAAAATAAACCACTCCACACACTATTATCATGGCGTCAGTATTAATGATAGACACCGTTAAGGAAACAAAAATAGCCATTGATTTTGAAACTTAAGGTTTGATTCTTAAACAAGTTGCTCATGTGTATTGAAAAACTTGGTTGGAAAAGACAGAACACGCTTCTTGATAATCTCTACATAACTCAAAAGAAACTTGTCCCCAAGTAAAAGTATTGGTTTTGAAAGAAAAACCTGATATCAGCACCATGTTTTCCGATGTAAGCAGAAACATTCTGGCGAAGCCACAAATCAGCAGCAGTAGGGGAAGTGCCGAGGAGGGCCAACATGTCATTGGGAATCCCAAGCATCACTTGAATCCCACTCCCCATGAGAGGCTTAAGCACCTCAGGCTCTGCCTCAAACACCTTTACTTTTGGAATCTTGTTATCTTTCAAGAGATCAACCACCGTGGAAGGCTTCAACTTGTGGAAAGAAACGGTGCCCCAGTTCACCCCTATTGCTGATTCTCCCATCGGAACAACCCACCTCCATGCCAACACCCACACCATCATAGCACCACCCCACAACCTTCCCTCCAACATTCTAACACTAAAAAGAACAAACAAACACGCTTTAACCGCTCATTAAACAAAGATTTTGCAGCAATTTCAGGGGGGAGAGACACAGAATGCAGAGCTAGAACTAGCTCAGTCCTCACACACTAACTGTGTTAACTGCTAACAAAGATTAATGGGAACTTCCTTGTCTTTTTAGCTCGACAAAGATTAAGATTATGCAGCTTTACCAGAATGCCCTCCATGTCTTTGTAAATGTTTCATATTGCAAACAGAATATTGTTGTTTTTAGATTTTTATGTTTTATGGCTATTATAATAACTCCATCTTTTCTTTAAGGAAATTGCTATGCTTCTGAAATCCACTTTTTCCTTTGTTCACACACACCATTTGTGTGATTAGTTATTTAGTTTTGTTCGTTTGGTACTTGGGTTGCCCAAATAGGTTATTGATTTGGACGAGAAATATTCTCATCATTATTGTTATATTATTCTTTGGAGATATACTTAATTATGACTGAAATTCCGACTTCACTGATTTTATATGTATAAGTTATATATAACTTGGTAGCTGGTAATTGGAAATTAAGTCACATAGGATGCTTAGTTTCATTACTTCAGGAACTCCCTTAATTTAAAGGTTGGATAATACCAGCAAAAGAATCGGTAATCTTCTCCATATGATCAGAGTGGTGCCTGTAGAAAAAAACACTGATGTTCAAGTTACAGTGAGCTTATGCTCATATCATTTGATAAAATGAAAAGTTAAGTTAATTACATTTTTAGCAGTTTTTTCCTCTCTCACATTCACGTTCTAAAACATGAAAAATATTTAATTAGTCCACGATATCTACTTCTGTTTAAATGTGTCAGTTTATTATCATTTTTAAAATGTCAATGTCAATTTTTCTGTTTAAGTGTATCAGTTTATTATCCATTTTTAAAATGTTAATGTCAATTTTAGAAAAAAAATATCTTAATTAGATTAATTTCAGAAAAAATATATTAATACAATATTAATACAGTTAAATATTGGTATTTATATTAAAAAATATTAGTAAAAATCACTAATAAAGTCAATGATTCTTTATCGAAAAATACTTAAGATATTTTTTATTTAAAATTGAGATTCGATTAACACATCAATTCAATACTAAACTGATATATTTAAATCAATTCAATACTAAACTGATATATTTAAATAACCATAAATATCATTTAACTAATTAAATCTCTGAAAAATAGAAATAGAATAGAAAAAAGGACATAATCGTAATTTGAGTGAAGAGAAAAGTAGTGTGTATCACGTGGCAGAAGGAGGTCGTCCTTTGTAGCCACTCTTCATTGGTTCATATGGGAAGTGAAGGAACTAGAACTAAGATGAATTTGAAGACAAGTTATATTATAAACTATCAATTATTAATTTGAATTGTATTATAAATTAGTTTAATTATGAAAATTTAGTTGACAGATAAATATATCAGAGCGTAGATAAAAGGAGATAGATTATTAAAAAGTAATGTATAAAAGAATTTCTACATTTGGATACATAGGATAGGAGTAGTTGTGTTGTGAGGCATGTCCTTTAGGAGGCCTTCAAGCCCTATTTTAATATTCCCAATCCCAATCAACACAAAAAGGCAATAGTTGCTTCTTTTTTTAATAAAACCTTGACAAAGCAGAATTATGGGCAAAAATTTCAATTCAACCTTTGTTCTTATTCTCCTCTCCTTCGCCTTTCAATAGGCTTTTAGGGAATCGAGCATCAATTGGGAATTTGGGCTCATTAGCATAGAATATTGGAAGCTCATTATACTCATTTTTGACTATGCTGTCTCCCACTACAACAAAAAGAGAATACTAGAAACGTATAACTGTTTCTAACTCCTACCATTCTCTTTGATAGTGAGATTTACTTAATAAACAACTTATAAAGTAAATTCCAAGTTAAATGGAAAACAATAAATTTAGAATGTCATCTCAGAAAGTAAATTAATTAAGAAATAGTTTAATCCTACCAAGGCTTAGTCCCATAATATAATTTAATAGTAATTTGATAATGGATCTCAACAAAAGTCGAAATTTTAGTGTAAAGGAAGTCGCTATATTGATATATAATTAAATTCCAACATAAAAACTAATGTTACAGAGTATGCACAAATCACTCTAATTTGCACATGATCTCCACATCCATCGTTTACCAAGACTCTTCAGGCAGTAGGAAGATTATGGCATAAACCTGTAATGGTTGACATCAGAACATGTCAATCGTCTACGAACAGGATCACCAGGTCACTGAAAACTTTGATGTTGTGTCTGTTGTGTCTGTTGTGTCTAAGTCCTTACAAAATCAGGTTGGTTGGTGACAGATCTCACCCACGACCATTTATGATCTTTGGTATCAACCGGGTTATTTGCCTGCGCCACATCCTCCAAGGGAATGTATGCATAGTTTCCATTAATGGGACCAGTAACAAATCCAGTATACCCTGCCATAACACCGTGGATTGCAGAGTGTGCTAGGAGTGTACAATACAAGTTATCAGAGGCATTTGCGTGCACTGCACGGATCATGTACGTAGGATCAATGTACTTCACCGTAAATAACTCATGGGGGTGTTCCCTTGCCCACCAGTTATTTAGCTCTGACTTCAACCATACACCAACATCTAAGAACACCAAGTTCCCTGATTCATCTCGTTCTTCCTTCTGTGAATCGGTTCTGGGGATTATGTCCTGGCCAGCACCCTCAGCAACCACAATCACGGCATGTCCATTTTCCTTCAGTCTCTGGTCAAGAAACTCAAAGAGCCCTCCTTTCCCTTCCAGGTAGAAATCTATTTCGGGAATTAAACAGCAATCAACATCGCGGCTGCTGAGAGTTGCATGTAGAGCAATGTGGCCTGTGCTTCGACCCATCAACTTGACCAGGCCTATGCCGTTCACTGCACTCTCGGCCTCCACATGAGCAGCACTGATTGCTTGCTGAGCCATTTCAACAGCTGTTTGGAATCCAAAAGATTTGTCAATTATTCCCACATCATTATCCACAGTTTTAGGAATTCCAACAACTGCAACTCCCAGTTTGCGACGCTGTATTTCTTCAAATATCTTGACTGCACCTCTCATAGTCCCATCTCCTCCTATAATGTACACCTGTTCACGTGCATAATCAACAACTTCGGTTACTTTTCTTTCTTTCTACCTTTCCTGCATTCTGTATCTACATTTTTTTTTTCTACCAAATACATTGATTAGAAATAACTAAACCTGATTGAAGGCGTGATTTTGGATGGCGTCGACGATGTCATTGAGGTGAAAACCGCCTCTGGATGTCTGGAGGAGTGTGCCACCGACGTTGTGCCAATGGTGAACAAGTTTGGGGTTGAGGGGGAGTGGCTCGGAGGAGTAAAACCCTCTGTACCCAGCGGTGATGCCCATAATATGACGGACGCCATAGAGGTGCCACAAACCCACTACAAGCTCTCTGATGACGGTGTTAAGGCCCGGGCAGAGACCCCCGCAGGTGACAATGGCGGCGCGGACATGGGAAGGGTCGAAGTGGATGTGCTTGCGGGGACCGGCGCGGTGGTAGGCGAAGCGGGGAAAGGGAGAGGGGTTGTTTTCGATCTGGCGGAGTACGAGGTCGGAATGAGTAAGGTAGAAACCATGATCATGCAGATGGTGGGTGTTGAAGTAGGGGTTGTGATCCAACGGGTTAGGGCGTGTTTGGAGGTTCGGAACATAGTGGCTGAGATGAGGCACCTCTTTCAGGTATATGGGTTTGAACAAGTTGGATAGGTCTGATTCTGATTCTGCTTCTGAGTTGGAAAATGCAGCCATGGCTGTGTATCTTCTCAGTTCTTCTTCTGAGTCTCCTTTGTAGAGTGATTTTGAAAAAATGGCGGTGAGTACGTGGCGCTTCATGGTTCAGGTTTTTGACACGCTACACCAGAATTATTTACACCTAGTGCACCATGTTTAGACACTTCTGCATCCTTATCTCCATTTTTTTATTTTAATTTAGTTTTAACATAAGCTTCTTTCTCTCATACATTGACAAATTTTCTAAAATTTTGTAAGAATTATTTTAACGTATGGGAAAATTAAGTTAGTTCTTGTTTGCTTTATATAAAGGTATAATTATTTGCAACGTATCCAGTTTCGTTTTAATGTGTCTAAATGGTACCCGTTTTTAACTTTGCATCTATTTAGTACTCAAATTAGTTAATTTGCATCAATATGGTTCATCCCGTTAAATTTTCAGAAACGTAGTTAACGGAACAATGATCTGGCATTGTAGAACGGATACGTGTCAATGAGAATAATTGTACAGTGGCAATGGGTGGGTAACGTGTCATACCCTATTTCAATTGATTTTCCCTACTGAAAAAATCCTAATTTTCCATTCCCATGTTCATTTTCTTCTTCGTTGTTCGATTGGTGCAGTGACCGTGAAGCTTACTTGCTGCAGTAGTGAAGTCGCTGGCGAATAGGGAAATGTCGTGTGGTTTTAGTCATCCATTGTCATCTTGTTCGTGTGGGTCACATAATCACAGTGTTTCTTCTCCTGGTATTGTATCTGGGTCAGTGAGTGGAACACCACATTGCAATTGCGGGGAGATTGCAGTGTTAAGAGTTGCAAGAACAGCGAAGAATTGTGGGAAACAATTTTGGGGGTGCCCTCACTACAAGGTTTGATATGTGACTTTTATTTTCGTTTGGGCTGAGTTTTGTTATGGAAAATCATGTTTGCTTTGTTTTTTGTTAATAGCGGAGTGTTGGTGAAGATTTCAAAGCCTGCAACTACTTCAAATGGTGGACGGAAGATAATGGGGATGAAAGAGATGCAACCATTGCTAGACAGAGTCAAAGAATACGTCAACGGGAGAAAGATTTGATTGATTCCGAGAAGTGGTTGATGTACTTGTTTAGGATAATAGGGTTGTTGGGTTTAATTGTGATCGTTCTTTCTATTTGTATTGTTAAAAGTTAGGATGGTTTAACTTTTTGGTTTGATGTTCTTGTTTTGTTAAATCCGTGAAGGTTTAACTGTTTCAATGGTTAAATATGGTTTGTATTTGGGTATGTACTTTGTGTTCGATGAAGTTGTAATGAATGATTATTAAATGAATTGGAAGTGAAATTGTTGGTGATGAAAAGTGTGTTCAAATTGTGATCATACCTTTTTAAAGTTAATCTCCTGTAAATAATTGGATGAATATACATGCTGAACCATAACAGTAAAGATGGATGAAAATGCATTCATTAAACTAGAACTGAATATCATGTGCTGAGTACATAACCTGGGCATATCAAAATAATTTGTCTTTCAAAATAAGCCCAAATATAAACCAACTAGTCAATTACAAATTACAGTTTAAAAAACAAAAAGAAGGTCCAAATTCTTCAAGACAAAACATTCAGTTTCTGGATCATGACTTCCATACTGGGCCCCTTTTAAAAGCCAATTTTGGTCTCTGATTTGTACGTGGAGGTGGTGCCTGAATTGGTTGTTGTGGTCCAGGAGGAGCTTGTGTTGGGGGCTGAATTGGAGTCTCATTTGGTGCTTCAACTGTGGACTGACTTGTAGTCTAATTCGTTATCCAGTCTGTTTTTGATTTTGGGGCAGATGGAACCTTCAACCTTTTTTATGCTGACTCTATTTTTGGCCCATCTCTTCATAAGATAAATCCTAATGTCTTCCATCATGGTGATGATTGCCTTACTTCTTGCATTGATGATTGTATTGTTAAATGCCTCACTCATATTGTTCACCAGTGTGTCACATATTGCCTGCCCTGTGAACTTGGACCTAGACCAAAATTTGTCACACCAAAGCAAAATGAGTACATAAAACTTAATATTGTTCAATCAGAAAAGCATGAATGACTTGCCTTGGAGGAATGGCAATAAGATGTTTAAAGGCATCTTCATTCAACTCTTTCATGTCTCTCATTGTGGCCTCCCATGCTTGAGGGTGAGTTGCTACAGCTGCCTTCCATAACAGTTTTTTCAAGTTTTTGCCAGGAAATTTCTTGGGGAAATTTGCATATATGTGCCTTACACAAAATCTTTGTTCAACATTAGGTATTAATTCTTGTAATGCTGGAAGCAGTCCCTGTAAAAATCAAAAAATAAATTATGAAATCTTGCACAAATTATAGATGCAGACAGTAATATAAATGGTTATAGAGATGCTTACTTTCTGTTGATCAGACATGAAGGTAATTCCCCTGTAGACTTCAATCCCACCAAGATCATCCACCAAGAGCTCTAAAAATCAACTCCACGTTTCTTTATTCTCGACTTCAACAACACAATATGCCAAAGGAACCATTTGGTCATTACCATCTCTTGCCACAGCTGATAATAATTCCCCACCATATTTTTCTTTTAGGAAACATCCATCTAACCCAATGATAGGCCTACAACTAACAAAGCTGTCCTTACAAGCCTTTAAACACACATATAGTCTTTTGAAAGTTTTCTGTCCTTCGTTATCATCTACACTAACCTTCATAGTAGATCCTGGATTAGACCTTAACAGTTCTTGGGCATAGTCATAAACAATTTTATATTGTTCCCTAAATGACCCTTCCACATTCTTGTATGCCATTTTTTTTGCTCTATGGGCAGTTGCCCTGGAGATTCCAATATTCCATTTTCTTCCAACTCTGTTTTTAATATTTGTAAGTTTAATATCAGGACTATCTCTTATGTTTTTTTCTAATCTCTGACTTAACCATTTAGATGTTATCATCCTGATATTAAACTCCCTACTGCAGGTATGTTCATTTATAATTCGTCTTAGCTGCTAAGTACTTTGAGCAGATTTGTATGCACAATAAGCATACCACTTACATGTTCCTTTTGCTCCAAGACACTTCACACAGATCCTTCGTTTGTCATTTCTAAAGATTTTTAATTTCCTTCCATTGTGCACACCATAAGTTCTTATTGCTTCCACAACCTCACCTCCATGTTCCTCAATTACAATTTCTACAGGCACATCAACCTCACCTCCATGTTCCTCAATTACAATTTCTACAAGCACATCAACCTGACCTCCATCCTCCTCACTTTGAACCTGTACACCCTCATCAACCTCTCCTCCATCATCCTCATTTTGGACCTGGAGACCCTCCCTCACATCACCCTCTTCCACAACAGGATGATATTCTAACAGATTCACTACCTCAGCTTCATCTACTTTGTGAACCACATACAAATGTACTTGACCATTAAGAGTGGCAATATTCACCATATGACATGCCCCTCGGTCATCAGACAACAACTCCAATCTACCCTCCAAAACAGATCCTCCACCCACTGCATACCACATCTCCTTCACATTTGCATAACCCATCTCTTTCAGAATACCTAAAATCTCGAAATAGCTCCATCTATTTGGGTCACATGCCAAAGTACTTAATTATCCAACATATTGCAGTGACCCATTGCTCTCAAACCTCCCACCATGATGAAAAACAACTTCGAAATGGTCGTCCATACCAACAATAACATATAAATACTACCCTGCGAAATACCATTTTACCCAAACAAAGCAACACAAATTACAATTTCATACCACTATAAGACCGACAAAAACATGAAAATAGACAAAAGCATAATAGGGGACCACTGCTCGTGCCCACAAACACACTTCATGAACCACCATCGTCAATGAAATCATAAAAAAGGACAACCATCGTCAAACAAATCATAAAAAATTGAAATAGCACCGCATAAAATAATTAAATTAATCAAACCCTAAACCCCACCATTCTAAAAACAATTAATTCAATGAAAGACAAATTAAAATGATTCGCGCACATGGAATCCGAAATACTTGCTACTTTGATGTCAATTACATTCGAATTGAACCCTAACTTCAACTTCTAATTCGTTCCCAAATCGCATCCCTTTTTATTTTTCAATTTCATTTTTTCGAAACATTGTTCCACATCACACACCTGGTAATGCCACGTAATATTTTTTTCCCACTTAAGTAGTTAACATGGTCAGACGTTAAGTCATTTAACGAAGTCAATTAAAAGGGACCAAATTGATGCAAATTAACTAATTTGGGTACTAAATAGAAGCAAAGTTAAAAGCGGGTACCATTTAGACACATTGGAACGAATCTGGGTACGTTGCGAATAATTATACCTTATATAAATTAATATGAAAAATAAATTTAGATATAGGTTTTCTAAATCTAACATTAGGAGAAACTACTCCTCTTATTCAATATTTCCAAAAATATATTTAACGAAACGTTTTGTTCATAATCTTAATAATACGTGATGTATACATATAAGTTAATATCATATTAACACGATGACTAAATATTCCATTTCTAACTTTAAGTTAATGATAATACGAGTTCGGGATGATCACAAATGTTCAAAAGGTTTTTTTTTTATCAAAATTGCGTTTTTTTAGATTTACTAAAATAGATAATTTAAAAAAAAACAATTATGTATATGGATAAGTCATACTAAGGTATTTCACTTTGAAATTGTATCTTTTCGATGCAACTTTCACCAAAATTAAACTAAAATTATATATTGATGCTACCCTAAAACAATTTTGTGTCAATATTGCATGAATTTAAGATGTGTTGATGCTACTCTAAAACATTTTTTTCAAAATGAAGGCAAGACTTATCCATAATATTTTTAAAACTTATTATTTTGATAAATTTAAAAGAAAATACACTAATTTAACAAAAGAAAGTTCAAAAGAGTATATCATTTGTTCCCTAGATAAAACATTAAGAATGTAAGGATGAACTTCTTTTGTTGGAAAGAATGGTAAATTTGATCCAATACTGTTATGTTTTAAATATTTCCATTCACAAAGAAGGTCGTTTTACATGAAAAATAGCATAGCATTACAAAACATAATGAAAAATAACATAGCGTAAACATAATTATTATACTAGGTTGATGAAATTAAATTGGTCCTTAAAGTCGTAACTTGTGCAACATAATCTTAATTATTGTGCAAAGAGAAAAAAGAACTTGAATCATTCAATAAACCATAAAACAACACCTTTGTAACAAATAACCAATAAAACAATTTAGACTTATATTTTAATACATGAATATATTAAATAAAAATAAATAATATTTGACCTACTTTTTTTATTCATTTTTAATAAAAAAAAGGATAAATGATAAAAGAAAATAAATAATAAAAGAATAATTGTAACACTAGGTTAAAAATAGATAAAAAAAAAAGTCAAAGTATCATTTTTCAAATATTATTTAAATAATACTTTTTATTTTTTTATTAAAAGGAGTGCTAATAAGTTAAAATGTAAAATTGTTTATTACTTAAAATATTTGTATAATACAAAATTGCATTTTTTATTAAATCAGTTGAAATCCCTATCAACAGTATAAATTTTCCCCAAAGATCCTCTGTAAATCGATTTCATTCCCTTCTATTCCGAGATCAGACTAAATGCCTGAAACAACTCCAAACAAACCAAACCTAGGAAGACCAATTATAATTGCATCTTCAACGTACTTAGTTCTCTTAGCCATTAAGAGCAATATGAACTAACACTAATATTACTGCTCCATCATGGGTAACAAATAACCGACAGATAATAGTTCATACAGTTGCAGCAACAATAATAGAACACTGAAGGGAATTTAGCCATATTTATTCAGTTTTCAGTGAGCATAAGGTGTTAATTCAGAGATAAAAAGAGGTTGTGGGATGAATTAGGTGATGTGTGTATAAGTTTGATAGAAAAAATACAACATAATATGCTTTGAAAATCGTATTAGTTTAAAACTAAGAACAGAAATCTCAAAACCATCGTAATTTCTATCATATGATTGCATTGTACACCAAAGCAAGTGATGTAACACAGTCTGATACATTAAACAGACATTATATTAAATTGAACAAAAACAACATAACCTATTATATGTAAAAATAAAACATATCAAACCGAACCAAAACCACTACGAACAATAAAAGATTTTCTATCTACCACAACCACAGTTGGAAGATTCACATTCTGAATGGGACGAGTTATTACTTTATCGCATACCAGTTAGTCAAAGTAAGACCAAGCACAGGGCAAAGAATTCAGCCATGAACACATCCGCAAATCAAATTTAAAAGACTATATCGATAAATCCATGCTTTAAATGAACAAGTTGTGAAAATAAAACAAACTACAATGTTGATATATGGAATCAAGTCAGGATAAACCATACAATAAGGAACTGAAAATAAAACACTTAAATAACAAACAAAATCCAATAGGTCGCACGAAATTACTAAAGCATGACTGTTTTCACTTGAGAGGAATGAACCTAGACGAGTGAGTGGCACCAATACCGGGTCTACCGTGCTTGACAGGTTTGTATGAAATTGAAAATTCGGCGAGATAATGGCCAATCATTTCGGGTTTGATTTCAACCTGATTGAAGGTCTTGCCATTGTACACTCCAATGATACTACCAATCATCTCAGGGACAATAATCATGTTACGCAGATGAGTACGCACGGGCTCTGGCTTCTCACCTGCCGGTGCCTCCCTTTTCTGTCAGTAAAATCAGGCAAACACAATTCGAAACAAACAAGGTCATTTATTTGCTTATTCGAACAATTTCAGATTGATAGAGGAAAAAAATCAACAAAAGCCTAACAAAATCCGTTTGAAGGTCATCAATTTGCTTATTCAAACAATTTCAGATTGATAGGAAAATAAAATCAGCAAAACCTAACAAAATCTATATATATTTAAAAGGAACGCAGGTGAAATGAATCGTATGATGATGAGAGAAAAGAGTACCGCTTTGCGAAGCTTCTTAATCAAGGCCATGGGCTTTCTGGTAAGCCCTCTCTGAAACCTTCTACGAGCACGGGCACTGAAGAGCTTGACAAGTTCATCAGTGGACATGTCAAGAAGCGCGTCCAGATCCACGCCTCTGAAACTGAACTTCTTGAATGTTCTCTTCTTCGGCTGTGCTCCTGCCGCCACATCAACCTCAACGTCTGCCTGCATATAAAAAAAAAAGAAAAAATATTAAGGATAACAGCCACCACAAATGTATCTCGTCTCATCGGAGAAGAAGAACCCACACCATTGTTGCCGGATGCTAGGGTTTTGGTTTCCAACGACAACAAACAAGTGAAGGCACTGGCACTAGCAGGAAAACACCCTCACACAGCCTCTTATGTAACCCTAGAATAAAATCCACTAAGATTGATGGGCCTTCATTTCTACAATAATTAAGTTTTTATTTACATTTATTGGGCTTGGCCCATTTATTTCTCTACTTGAATATTTCAATCTGCACCACATAAATTTACATTATAAATTTATTCTCCCACGATTTAATTTGGAGTCATTTTAAATATATAATTAAAATAATTGTATTCGAAAATAAAAAATTATATTGTAGATTTTATTTTAAAATATAAATTTATATTTTTAAAATATAAATAAAACTATGTTATAAATTAAATAATATAGAATACAAAATAAAAAATACATTTTAAATTATACAAATCAAAAGCTATTTTTCAATAAAAACAGTAGAGGTGCCTGACAATAGATATTTAAGGATAAACTTAGAAAATTAATATATATATATATATATATAATTGTATTATAATATTTAATTATATTATAATTCATTATTATACATCTTAGTTAATGGTAGTATTTTGTTTTAAAATTTCTGTTCAGCATATTATTTGTGAGATTGTTTTCAAAGTATCAGTCTCCCCTCACTTATTAATGCGAGTTTTTGTGGTATGAACATATTGTTAGTGATAGGATGACAGGATTTGAACGGTTACATTTTATATCTTTGTCTTGTTTCCCACGTTTAGAAGAATATGTTTTAGATGCTAAATTATTCATATTTATTTAGAATTATATATTAATAGTAAAACACATATTAATTATATATTATTGGTAAAAATGATGGATTATAAAAAGTAATAAAATTATTGTTATTATAATTAAAATATATGTATATATATTATTTATTTCATAAGTAATTTTTTATTATAAAAAGTTATTATTTTAATTTTTTAAAATAATTAGATTTTAAAAAATAATTAAATACAAAAGATATTAAAGTTTTAAAACGATATATACTTAACAACATAATTTATATACTTTATATAATAGTATATATAAATGTTATTTTAGTGATAGAAACTGGTTACGTGAGAATTGTTAAAGTTTTAAAACGATGTAACTTATACTAGAAAGAGTTCCTTTATATAATAATATAGATAATTATACAAATAAATATAGATATTTTTATTTATTTCACATGTAAATTTTTAATTATAAAAAGTTATTTTAGTTTTAGAAATCGGTGACATTTAAAAACATAAAAATATTATTTCTATTGGACAAATAAATAGATATATTAACGATGAAGCAGTTGGATGCTTTAACCTTTTGCACCTTTTACACGTAAAAAATTTAGTTCATCCAATACAAATCTAACAATTTTAACATACAATTTTACCTACAGAGACATGTTCATTTTTTTATATATTTTCATAAATAGTTCTATATATTATCTATGAACACAATTACAATAAATATATGAGACTGTATTTTTTAATCATTCATGTTCTATTTAACCATCAGTATAATATATCAGTCTGTCATAAAATATACATTCCTCTTACATATTATATATAATATATAGAAGAAATAATTCTAATGAATTTTCAGGTAAGATTATCCCTAAGCATACCTACAAAGAACTCAACAAATCATATCTGCAAAAAAAAAATCAAATACTCTGGACCGTAAAACCGATATAGGGTAGAAAGTCTCTATAAGTAAAGTAACATATTATAGCCCCTAGAACAGTAATAAAAAAAAGTTGAATATATTTTTGTCCTTAAATTTTTAATTAATTTTAAAATTAGTTTAATACGAAATTTTAAATTAATTTAATCCATCATTTTTTGAAATACATGAATTTAATTATTTTAATCAAATTTTATTAAGTTTATTTGATATTTTTTAAGCACGTTTATAATAGTATTTGACTTAATATTTAAAATAAAAATGTGTCAAACAGTATAAACAACATAAATACAATTTTGAAATGCGTATGAAACATCAAATAAGCCTAACAAAATTTGATTAAAATAATTAAATTTACGTATTTTAAAAAATGAATAACTAAATTGGTTCAAAGTTTTGAAATAGACTAATTTCAAAATTCAATGAAATTTAAGGGACGAAAAACATATTTAACCCAAAATATTAATGTGTACACTAAGAAGAATTTTTTTATATAATAAATAAAATTAGTAAAAAGATTTTTTTTTATAAAATCAAAAAATTATAAAATTAAGATAAATAATTTTTACAATCTCTAAATAATTTTTATTTATTTTATAAATTATTTTTATTTATTTAATTTTAACAAATAATTAACAAAAATAAATACAACGAAGAAACATAAAAGCAAGAGTATTTTTTATTTATTCAATTTTAATTTTAACTATGGTAAGATATTTAACATTCTAATTTTTATTTGTTATAATTTTAAAATAACGGAATTGGAATTCTGTTTTGCATGACAGTATCTTTCAGTTATAAATCCGAATAAATACATTTTTCTCACTCCACTTGGTTTCTCTTTCATTCCCTCCTGTTCACTTCTCAATTCATTTCATGTTCCTGCATTCTCTTAACTAATCCTAATATTTATAATTATAAGACATCTTGAATTGCATAAAGTCCACTCAAATTAAAATTTCATAAGAAATATAAATGTTTCTATATTAGTTCAAATTTCAATGAGTGGATATGTTTTAGATGGCATATCTCATCTGATTAGCTATTTGTTTATAATTATATACTAATTATATATTAATAGTAAAACACATATCAATTATTATATATTACCGGTAAAAACATATATGGATATTATTTTTATTATAAAAAAATAATTAAATTATTATTTTTATAATTATAAAAAATATATATATATATATATTATTTTATAAATATTTTTTATGATAAAAAATTATTAATTTAGTTTTTAAAAGTAATTAGATTTAAAAAATAAATAAATACAAAATTGGTTAAAGTTTAAAAATCAACCATTCAGGATACAAACAAAATAATTAATACAAATATTTATTAATAAATTATACAAGTATACGCATGAACTACCATTAATTCATAAAAATATAAACTACCATTAATTCATAAAAATATAAAGATATAGATATTTTATTTATTTCATACGTAATTATAAAAATTATTTTAGTTTTAGAAACTCTTTACATTTAAAAAATAGTTAAAATTTTAAAACAAACCCTCTAAGAGAGATATTTATAAACAAAAATGTGTAAATCAAAAGAGTTATTTTATACAACATTATAAATAACTATAAAAAATATAGATATTTTATTTATTTCATACCAGATAATTTTTTAATTATAAAAAGTTATTTTAGTGTTAAAAACTGATTACATTTAAAAAAATAAAATTATTTTTTTTATCAACAAATAAATATAGATATATTAATATTAATGATAAAATGTTTGAAGTGTCTTAACTCTTTCACAAATAAAAAAACTCCATTCAAAATCCAAGAAATTTAGCGTATAATTTTAGTTACAAAAATCATGCTTATCTCTCTATAAATCTTCACAACAAATTGTATATACTATCCTATGAACACACATGTATAATGAATACATGAGAAAATTTTTTTAATCATTCATATTCTATTGAGTCCTCAAACACACTATATCAACCTGTCATAAAATATACACTTCTCTTACATGTTATAGATAGTAAGAGTAGTTCCAATGAATTTTCAGATAAGATTGTGTCTGGATTTACTCTACCAAGAACTTAGCATAACATAATATAAAGTAATTATTTCATTGATACTTAATAGAAGATCTCATCTGCAAGAGAGAAACAAACACTCTAGAAAGTAAGACCTAAGTTATTAGTCAGAAACTCCTTATAAGTAATCTAGAACAGAAATACAAAAAGATTCATGTGTACCTATGAACAATGTTTTATATATATATATATATATATATATATATATATATATATATATATATATATATATATATTAAAAAAATATAAATGAGTAAAACCACTTGATGTAAGGCCCAGTTTTATGTTTGCCCTAATGTTTAAGGGTTGGCCTTAATCTGTTGGGCTTAAGGGCTGGCCCATAGGGTGCTAAGGCCCTAAAGCTGTTAGGGTTTCCAATTCTGATTTATTTCTTGCAAAACAGAACCCTAAGCGTTGCCCCCTTCCTTTCAGGATGCTCTGTTAGGGCTTGACTCCAATCTTGGCCAAAGATTTCTCGAGCTCAGCTTTGTTTTCGCTCCATTTCTCGAACTATTGCACTCCGCAGTTGGTGTCGAGGTCCCGTATAAGCCCTCTCCAGGTAAGGGAAGCTAGACTTCGCGTTTTGATTCACTTTTGTATGTGTTGGTTCCGTTTCGAGTTCTGGTGCTAGTATGTTGCTTATGATGATGTAAAAATGCTTTGGGTGCTGTCATGAGTGAGTTTGTGTTTGAGCATGCGTGGAACAGTTGTGGAAACTGATATACTCGCCCAGGCGAGCTCATCTCGCCCAGGCGAGAATAGCAGGAACTCGCTCAGGTTTCTGCTCGAGCGCTCGCCTAGGCGAGCTGCTGTATTTTTGAGCGACAAACAGTCTCGCCCAGGCGAGACCGTCTCGCCTAAGCGAGAGCTCGCGACATTTTTCAGGAGCCACTGTTGCAGTCTCGCCTAAGCGAGAGTCTGCTGTTTGAGCGAGAGCACTCTTCTCGCCTGAGCGAGGACTCCAGCTTGAGCGAGACCTCTTTTGGGTTTTTGCTATGCTTTGTCTCTTGAATGTTGATGGTTGTTTGATTGGCTGGTTCATTGACTTATTAAGTACAAAGGGGGTGGATATGCATGTGCTATGTATGTTATGGGTGAGAACAAATGAATTGGAAATGAGCTTGGCATGAGATATATTTGATGGTTGATCACTCATACTAAATGACGTGTTAAGGGTATGCATAGGAATTTCATGATTGATTGATAATGTATGAGTAAGGGTGGTTTAGGACATAATTCCATGACCCTTGTAGCGGGGCTCGTGGTGGTGCCTCATCTTACGGACGTAATTCCGCATGCCCTTCTCGGAGGAGTCGCCGGTGGTGCCTCAGCAATAGGACCTAATTCCATGGACCCTCTTAGGGGGAGTCAATGGTGGTGCCTCATCGTATGGGCGTAATTCCATGGACCCTCTTGGGGGGGAGTCAATGGTGGTGCCTCATCTATTGGACTTAATTCCATGGACCTCAGGGTGATAACTCATGGTGGTGCCTCAACATAAGGACGTAATTCCACGGGGTATCGTGGTGGTGCCTCAAGGCCAGGACGTAATTTCACGGAGGTCTCGTGGTGGTGCCTCATGTAAGGATGTAATTCCGCGAAGACCTCGTGGTGATGCCTCACTGCTAGGACGTAATTCCACAGTTTGGTGGTGGTGCCTCATCGTATGTATCCGGATTAGTCAAGTCTAAAAGCCTTAAGTGGTTTGGGTATATCATGTGTGGATGTCTGTTAATTATGATTGGTTTTGAATTTACCTGCTGGGTGTTATAATATAAGGATTTGTTACACTAGCTTACCCTTTCGCTTGTTTGTATGATTGTGTGTGGTTTCTTCCTTTGCGATGATCATCAACCTTGTTGATGTGAGCAGATGTGAGAACCTCTGACAGTGGTGATAATTGAGATGCTGCGGTTTGATGATATCTTGGACGACTATCAGGCTCACTATGGGGCCTCAGCGTTTGGAGTTTAGTAGTAGTAGTTTCTCTCGCTCTTGGCGAGTTTTTGTACCTCGTTTAGGCCTGTGGAGCCGCTTCCTTTTATTATGGATATGTTGGGATACTATGTACGTCATATTCCGTCTTTCTGCACTCTCTGAATATTTAATATATGTGGCGTTTATTTAAATTGGAATTATCTATTTAAAATGGGTTGTTACACTTGACTTTTTTAATAAAATAAAAAAATAAAAAAATTATAATTATAAAAATTAATATAAATAATTTGTACATTTTTTATTCATTTTGTAGATTATTTTTATGTATTTAATTTTAAAAAATAATTAACAACATGAAACAGAAAGCAGCCCAGCAACATAAAAGCAACTGTATCTTTATTTATTCAATCTTAATTTTAACTATGGAAAGATATTTAATTTTCTAACTTTTATTTATTATAATTTAACCATAGGCTCTGGAATTCTGTTTTGCATAACAGTATCTTTCACTTTTGCATAACAGTATATTCCACTTATAAATACGAGTACATTTGAACTTTAAATTCATCTATCTCCCTTCAATTTTCTTCTTCAATTTTCAATTCAATGTTCCTGCATTATATTAGAGATAATAAGATGATGTCCGGAAAGCATTCAGTTTTGCTCTTCCTCTTCCTCTCCTTCATTCTCTTTTCTGTTTTCAGTGCACCTGCTTTTGCAACAAAAAAGGTTTGCTTTATGTCACTATTCTCTGTGCAACACTGTGTGTTGGTTGCTTAACAATTTTTTGTTACACAAGTTTTCAAGTGACTAACTTCTTTCTTCTTCTTAAAAAAAAATATTAATAGTCTTACATAGTGTACTTGGGATCACATGGGCATGGTGAAGGAGCCACGGATGCTGATTTTGATAGAGTTACACAAGCTCATCATGAGTTCCTTCAACCTTACGTTGGAAGGTACACACACTAAATTAATGTTTCTTCAATCCTCGGTGCAAAACTCCTCTAATTAACGTTGTAATACAGCTTTGAGAAAGCAAAAGAGGCAATGATATACTCTTACACAAGGCACATCAATGGTTTTGCCGCCATGCTGGAAGAGGAAGAAGCGGCTGACATTGCAGGTGAGAATGTCACCAAAACAAAAACATTGTTCACAAATGAAAGTCCATCCTTAATTAACAAAGTTACTAGTGTGTGTTTGATGCAGAACATCCCGAGGTTGTGTCAGTTTTCTTAAACAAATTAAGAAAACTGCACACTACTCATTCATGGGAATTCATGGACATGAAAAGGGGCAATGTAGTTCCCCCCGATTCAGTGTTCAGAAAAGCCAGATATGGTGAAGACAGTATTATTGCGCATCTTGACACTGGTATTGTAATTATCATTAGATCATGTAAAGGGATTTTGACTAGAATGTGTTATGGTATTGGTATCACACAAACACAAAGCAGGGATTTTTTACATGTCAGGAGTTTTTTTCTCTTAGGTGTATGGCCAGAATCTCCAAGCTTTAGTGATGAGGGGATGGGACCCATACCATCACGGTGGAAAGGAATTTGCCAGCATGATATGACTGGATTCCGTTGCAACAGGTGATCAAATTTTTGGTTTTTTTCACCCTGTCACCTGAATGTGTATCAATTACGGTGCAGTTGTTTCTTAAAAACGAACATTAGCGCAATGAGAAAAAAAAAAGAAGTTGAATTGTTGTGATAATACATGCAGGAAGCTTATAGGGGCAAGGTACTTCAACAAAGGTTATCTCTCGTTTTTAGAAGAAGCAGGAGAAACAAAATTTAACAAGTCACAGAACACAGTACGGGACTATGAGGGTCATGGATCTCACACACTGTCAACAATGGGAGGAACCTTTGTTCCTGGGGCGAGCGTGTTTGGGTTTGGAAATGGAACTGCCCAAGGTGGCTCTCCTAAGGCCCGGGTTGTTTCTTACAAGGTTTGCTGGCCGGAATTTGATGGCGGTCAGTGCGCCGATGCCGATATCATGGCAGGCTTAGACATGGCCATACATGATGGGGTTGATGTTCTTTCCCTCTCTCTCGGAACGGGTCCTATGGATTACTTTGAAGATGGTTTAGCAATCGGGGCCTTTCATGCTACCATGAAGAACATTCCTGTCGTATGTTCTGGTGGAAATTCCGGACCATATCCTAAAACTGTCTCTAATATTGCACCTTGGATACTAACAGTTGCTGCAAGCACCTTGGACAGAGAGTTTCGCTCTGTTGTTCGTCTCCACAATGGACAACGCTTCAAGGTATATATTTTTTCTATTTCTTTGTTTATAGTAAATTAAGTAGGTGCTCTCAGTAGTTGATAGAGACAAATATGAATTCTTGGTTATCAGGGAGCAAGTCTTGCTAAAGCCATGCCGGAAGACAAGCTTTATCCACTCATCAACGCTGCAGATGCAAAATGCGGCAATGAATCAGTTGAAAACGCGTAAGAGCTGTTTGTTTAAAACATCTCCAAAAAATGTATTGTATGTATGTAGTGGTGATTAACACGCTTGTCCCTGTGTATGTAGTACTCTGTGTCTGAGCGGAACAATTGACCCTGAAAAGGCAAGGGGCAAAATATTGGTTTGCCTTAGAGGTAAGAGTGCAAGAATGGATAAGAGTGCGGTTGCTTTGAACGCTGGTGCAGCCGGGATGATTCTTTGTAATGACGAGTCTACTGGCAATGGCATTACTGCTGATCCTCATATGCTTCCTGCATCACAACTTACTTATAAAGATGGTCTTGCTATCTATGCCTATATCAATTCAACTGAGTAACTCTCTCGCTCTCTCTTCCTATCTTTCAAACATTCCATTCCACCCCACATAATATTCTTCCGTCAACATCTATCTTATTATGTTATGATGCAGGACTCCGTTAGGATATATTGAACCACCCATGACCGAGTTGGGGATAAAGCCTTCTCCAGTCATGGCAGGTTTCTCCTCAAGAGGGCCTAACACAGTCACGTCAGAGATTCTTAAGGTTTGCCCATTCCTCCATTATGTGATTCCTTAGTAAGTATTTGTAGTTAATTCCTTATGCACCTCTTTTTGATATCTCCAGCCTGATATCACCGCTCCCGGTGTAGACATTATCGCTGCCTACTCAGGAGCTGTTAGCCCGACCGATTTCGATTATGATAAACGCAGGGTTCCTTTTATCACCATGTCTGGAACATCCATGTCTTGTCCTCATGTGGCTGGAGTTGTTGGCCTTCTCAGGACTCTTTATCCTACTTGGAGTTCAGCAGCCATTAAATCTGCAATAATGACAACTGGTAATTAATTAAGACCTTTACCATATTTTGTTTGTCAAGTTTTTTTTGCCACCATATACTAATGTCATGTTTCAGCTAGGACAAAGGACAATACTGGTAAGCCAATTCTTGATGTGGATGGTGAGAACGCAGATTCATTTGCCTATGGGTCTGGCCACATCAGACCAAATCGTGCCATGGATCCCGGGTTGGTGTATGACTTAAGCATGAATGATTACCTAAACTTTCTTTGTGTCACTGGCTATAACCAGACTCAGATAACGACATTCTCTGGTGCACATTATCGTTGCCCTGAAATAATAAAAGTCCTGGATTTCAACTACCCTTCAATTACAATACCAAAACTTTATGCCACAGCTACTTTGACACGGAGGTTGAAAAATGTGGGTTCACCGGGCACTTACACAGCAAGGCTAAAGGTACCAGAAAGTCTTTCCATCTCTGTGGAGCCTCGTGTGTTGAAATTTGACAAAATTGGTGAAGAGAAGAGCTACAAGATAACAGTGAAAGTAACACTACCGGGTGAGGCTACAGCATTTGGAGGCATAACTTGGTCAGATGGGAAACATCATGTCAGGAGTCCAATTGTAGTTGGTGGAGTTAAAGGCTAGAAATTGTGATTAGATTAAAAATTAGGATGACATCTTTTTTTCATCTGCTTTAGTCTTTTCTATGTACATCCTTTTAGGAGATTGAGAAAAGGGAGAACAAATAAAGCTCCATCCTTTTCAAGGTCATCATTTGTCAGAACAAAATAAATAAATAAATGTTTGTTCTATCTATATCTATGTCTCTATAACATAATAATAGTGTGTGTGTGTTTCAATCGGTATTAGGATTTTATTTTGATAGGTTTACGTAAACTATTCATACGAAACTTTAACCCTAACAGGAGAAAAGAAAAAGTTTACATCTCTGCATGGTTTGTTGCCCTCGTACATATGGTCAGTTGATTTATTCTCACTGAACTGTACATATTAGAAACTTGATCCATATCTGCATAATTTTTTCACCTGCTGAATAACAACCAATTACTGATTTCGGGTAAGCTTCACCAACAATTATTCTATGTAGTTTGGCTCCATGTTTAAGGGTAAAATCAAATCTCATAATCAATAAACCCAGTCCAATTAGATCAATGCATAAAATCCCTGCTTACTTTGTATATCATTCAGTCATCAAAAAAGCTAACAATATTTAATCAGTGAAAATGTGACTAACCTCGTGATAACCGCTAGAAGTATTCATTGTATCGAAGTTTGAGAATTAACAATTGGATGATTTGACAGTTGAATTGAATGGTCCTGTTTTGTGATAGATTATGGGTCGTCACACCCAATAGTTGGTTAGCAAAAACCCGAGAAAAGAAAAACTCAAAAAAGTGTCCTTTTCACGCCCAAAATAACTGTGAAACGATGAAAACGCAAAAAGTGTTACGTTGGGAGTGGAGAGTAGGAACGTTAAACATAAACCCCTTTGATTGTTTGTGGTGGCCAAAATTAGGGACGCAAAAGAAGGGGCAAACACGTATCTCAGATTGCTTTTGTTGGTCTTAGGCCACGGGGGAAGGGTGGATGGCATGAAATAAAATGTGTGACAGTGTGCTCATGCATGTGTTTCTGCGATGATGATGAGTTTAGAGACGGTTTAATTGGCTTCGCTTAATATATTTATTTATATGGCGTGGCGTGTGTAACCATCACCATTTCTAATCATTCGACACATGCATACGTTACCACCCTCAGATGCATACCTAAGATATATATACCCATTCTACCTAGCTATTGGTTCTTCGCCTCAAGACTCATCTAAAGGTGCCCCACCTACCCCATTACTCTCTGGATAAATCTGAGATGGAGAAATGCATGCATGCATGCTTCAATTACAAAGGATCTTGAAATAATGTATCTGAGTTTTTGTGTTTGATCTCTCCCGTGTGAAAATGTTTGATTAAGTTTTTTCTTTTGTAAATCTTGCAGTGGTTTACAAATGGAGCAGCAGCAGAAGACGAAGAGAGGAAGACAAGAAGATGATGATGAGAGTGAGAAGGAATGGTATGAGAATGCGAACAACGCAAAGAGAAGAGACGTGTGTGGCATGAAGTTGATGAAGGAGGTGGAGAAAGAGAAAGAGAAGGAGAAGGAGAAGGAGGGTTGTTCTTCAGATGCATGGGAATCCCAATTGGGACTTGGGGTGTTTGATTTCCCATGGCTGAAAGATGGTGTGAGGTGTAAATCAGAAGAGTATTTTCTGGGTTTTGAAGACAATTTTTCATCATTGCTGGAACAAGAAGACGCGTCCTCCAAAGGTTCTAGTGTTGGTTTGTTTGAGACTCCAGAAGAGAAGTTGGAGCATATTGCATGGCAGCCATTTGAGAGTGAGATGGTAGAGCACGAAGCAGAAGATGTGGATTGCATTTGGAGCTCTCTTCTCAAACACCCTCTCTGACCACATCACCACCAACATTTTCTATCATTCTTCATTGGAGTTAGGTGTAAAATATTTTTAATATGTTAATTTTCGTCGTTTTCTTCTTCTCTTTTTCCATTGTAATTTAAATTCCTTCCTTTTTTCTGCATGGATCTGGAAGACATTGTCACATATATCACCCTTTTCGTTCATTGTCCAAATTAAATTACATGGACTGTATTATCAGTTAAATCTGGAGCTCATACTGTACCCAGATTGATGCATGCCTAGATATAAAAACTCTCTTGGATCTTCTCCTCTTCTCATGCTCTATAATAAGAATTTTGTTTATTTTATTTTTATATTTTAAGAGGATGAGCTACTGTCACATATAAATTCAGTTTTTGTATGAAAATTTTGAATTGTTATCTCACAAACATATATGACAGAAAAGAAGAAGAGAAAAGATATCAAGTTAAAAACTGAAACCAGATTTTAGTATCAGAGGGCAAAAAAAACTCTGAAAGTTCTTCATATATTTTAATTATATAATTATATATGACACTAGCTTATCTAGAAAAAAAGTGCACTGAACCTGAATAAGTTCTACCATTAGAGATGACCTTTTCTATTAAATAACTAATGTGTTAAAACATTGCGAATATTTTTATATCTTAGTAATTTGGCTTAGACATTTGATTTCTTTTGCTTTTATATAATGTTTAATTAATTGAGTTTTTATTTTTTTATAAATTAATTGAGTCTTTATTTTTCTTAGAAGACTTAACATGACTTCTTCCGGTTAACTTAGGGTAACAATATATAAAAGTATCTCTTTTGACAAATTTAAATTTTAATATGTAACACTTTTTAAGAGTCTTAACATCAATTTAATTTATCAGAAAAGACCACAGCAAAATGAATATAATATCTAAATAAAATGACCAAATTACTAACTATTATTTATTTAGAGTTCATTAATGATGTATCAAAATACTATTATATGAGTTTTTATTTGTTAAAATTAGTATAAAAATAAATTAAAAGTTCAATTTTTAAAAAGTTGTTTGAATATATATATATATATATATATATATATATATATAGAGAGAGAGAGAGAGATATAGAGGAAGATACCTTTTTTTGACATCCATATTTTCTTTTTGATTTTATCTTTTAAATAAAAAAATTAAATTAAAATCATTTTTTTTTATTTTACCCTTCAAGTAATCGTTTTTTTAATTTAACGATTTTTCTCGACATTTTCTTAAACTTAAAAATTTTTTGACTACAAAATTATTTACAAAATAAATAAAACTGTTTATAATTAAATTATACAAATTATTTATATTTGATTTTATAATTATAATAATAATAATATTATTATTATTATTATTAATTTTTGAATATAATAAAAAAAGAAAATACACATATGTGCAGGTGTTTTTATATAAATTGAATTTGCTAAAAAGTAATGTTTAAAGTATACTCATACATATATAAAAACTCTTAATAAATATGCTAAAAAAAATCATACTGAAATTACATGATTAGTAGAAAAAAAATTTAGAGGGATTTTAACTTTAGAAAATCTTATGGCTTTTTCACTTAAGTAGAGTATTTTTTTTTATTTATTTACTGAAATAGATAATTTTTAAAAATTATGGATATGGCTAAGCCATATCAAAGTGATACAATTTTATTGTGAATAAGTTATGTCGATGTAACATGATTTTGGTTCAAAATATTTTTAAAAGTGAAATTATGTCAAGTTGGCATAACTTTAGTTAAAACCATTTTAAACTTAAATTGTGTCACTTTGACATAATTTTAACAAAAAAATAAATTAAAGTCATGTTATCTTGATACAACTTCAATTTAAAATTCATTAAACTAAAGTTGTGGTATCAACATGAATTCAACTTCTTTGTAATGAATTTGTATCAAGATGACATGTCTTAACCATAATATTTTTAAAAAATATTAATTTTGATAAATTTAAAAAAAATTACACTAATTTGATAAAAAAAAAATCAATGGCATGTTTTTTTTTTATAGAAATCATAACAAAAAAAATGCCGAAACCCCTATTTTTCAATGTTGAAACATTTTAAATTTAAAGATAAAAATTAAGCTTTAACGTTTTTCATAAAATGACGTTGAAGTTCCATTATAATTAAGGATGACAAATAAACTTGTTCTCGGAAGTATTGTCCGAACCTATTCACGTTTTGACGGGAAATTCTCATATTGACTAGGTATGGGTATGAGAAATTTCTGACTTTTTCAATTGGATATCGGGATGTACATATCTGACCGGTTTCAATCCTCTTACCCACCATAATACCTATATCCCCGCCATGTTCGTGTCTCCGTTTAAATTATTAGAACATTCATAGTCAATGAATATATGTATGTGTGTTTGTGTGTGTATGCATATATTACACACTTTATTTTTTTATTTTTTCTAATTGTTTGATTTTTCATAAAATTCATTTGCATCTCCAATATATTTTTCATCTTATTATAACTTTTAGGCAATTATGATCAATTGTTCAATTGATGTACGTCAATTAAATATTTTTTATGTCTTACATTTGAATATTTATATTCTTTTTAAATATTTTTCTTTATTGTATACTTTCTTTTAACATGAGAATGTTTAACACTCTAAGTTTAAGTGTTCAATAGGATAAACCTTCCATTTACTAGGTAATATAAAAATTTTATCTTATTTACTCTATTATTATTAATTTTTGTTTCACTTGAAGAACTTTTTTTGTTTCGCTAAAACAATTTTCGTTATTTTTCAATCATCAACAATGTTGATATTTGAAAAGTTTTCTTAGATCTTTAAGCTATTTTTCATCTTATTATATATTTAATTATATATTTGTTTTCCTTTGTACGGTTTTATTTGAAATTGTTTCTAAGACATATATTTAATAATATTTTAATATTTTTATTTGTTGTTTATTTTTATCATGTAGAATACTATTTTGATATATTTTATATAAATATTTTTTATTTTCTAATTTATGATCATACTGTAATTTTTTCACTATAATTGTATAAATAAATTTTATTTACTATACTATAAAAATAAAATGTAATTGTCATGAAATCTTTTTATCACCATCTAACATATATTAAAATTCAAAAGATACAAGATCTATGTTAAAAATTTATTACTATTAGTTTAATCTTATTCTTTGCGTGATTTTGATCAAATGTTGTATTATAACTTTTAGTAGGGTATAAAAAAGAGATTCATTAAAATTCAAAAAAATGAAATAAACAAATATTTTAAATATATTTTAATTTGAATAATTCCTTTTATATTTTTTTAAAAATATTTTTAAATTTTATCAACTAGGTTTTATTAATGTTTGAAAATTTAATAAATGTTTTGGTTCTCGTGAAATTTTATTTGATATTCTAATTTGAGAATTATAATTTATTTTTAAATATTTGATATCGAAGAAACAATCATAATCTTAATATTAAATATTTGATAACATTATGTTTTTTTGCCGTGATTTTTCATTATTTTATAAAAAATAATTAATTAATATTGAAATAATAAGAAAGAGAGTACGAATATAAGTATGAATATATACTCGATGAGATGATAATAAGAAAAATTTGATATCCAAATATATAAATGAGATAAACTTTTTTCTTAAAGATAAGTATCAGACAACGAAATCCATCTCATCCCATCTCGTTGCCATCTTAATTATAATCCAATTGATCTTTAAAATTTATTCTTTTGATTGAAGTTTTTGTATCCTTAAATTGCTAGCTCGAGATAAAAGGTCTAATAATTATTTATCTTAAATTTTAGTCACTTATTTTTAAAAACTCGGTTTTCATTTAATGTATAATAAAAATATAGTTTTAGAAGATATAAAAAAGGAAAATGATAAAAGCAGTGAAAAGATATATTTACAAAAAAGGTAATAATTAGTAGAGACTAAATCAAATAAACAATTCGTATGAGTTCAGTAATTTAACCCAAATTAGTAAAAGGCACTCTCTATCAAAGAAGTAAATTTTAAGAATTAATTGAGATTATATTTAAATTTATGTTTTGCCTGAAAAAGTTTTAATTTTAAGAATTATTGGAAACAAATAAAAGTTTATAGTGCCTTTTTTTCAATAATAATAATAATTTTTTTCTTTGGACTTGAGACTTGAATTTTAGCAGTTTTACCTTTTAAGAATATTTTGTACTATGTTAATGTAGAAAAAGTTTTAAATTTAAGAATTATTGGAAACAAATAAAAGTTTATAGTGCCTTTTTTTCAATAATAATAATAATAATTTTTTTTTTCTTTGGACTTGAGACTAGAATTTTAGCAGTTTTACATTTTAAGAATATTTTGTACTATGTTAATGTAGAAAATAACGCAGAAAGAGTCGTATCGCATTAAATTTTATAGTTAGAGAGTCTTTAGCATTATAAGAAAAGTAACACATAACTATTATTATCACACCAGTAGAGATGTTTTTTTTTTTTTTTTAATTACAGTTGTGATTTTATTTTATTTTAGGTCGATAATGCAAATTAGATTTTTAATCATTTAGTTATTTATTTGTAAATACTATATATATATATATATTAACTTTCTTAAGTTAATTTTTGTCATCATCACATAGTAAAATGAATATCAATTTTTATTGATTGAAAACTTGATGAGAATAAGTTTTATATTTTATCCAATTCGGAGAGTTTTTATTTATTTGGTAGTTAGAGGTCTTTATTATCGTCAGTAGATCTTTATCAAAAATTTTGGAAGAGTTAAAATAATATAATTTTTTATTATTAAATTATATTATTAATATAATGTTTTAAAAAATGATTTCTCTAATTAAATAATTTGATCATTAGGTTGTATCATTAGTATAATTATTTCAAAAGATATGAAAAAATAAAATATATCTGTTTTCATTTTCATGAAATAGTTTATCTTTTATTACTTTTAAAAAATAAATCTATTATTTTATTTTCCATCCGTATAAATATTTGTTTTCAAAATAATATTAAAAAATTGTTTATCATAATCTAATAAAGAATTTAGACACATAATTATTAAAAAATATATATTATAATCAAGTCACAATTAAAAATTAGTTATAAAAACATATAATACAAATTTTTTCTTATATATTCATAAAAAATAATCTGCAAAAGGCTTGTGAGATAAAAAAGCAGTTAATAACTCTTAAACTAATATTTTATTATCATGTAAGACGATAGGGTTTTACCTTTTTTTCTTCAAGAAAGAAAGAAAACAAATAAGAACTCAAAGAAAAAAAATAATGAGTTTGTGTCTAATTTTCTTTTTGCTTCAAAAACAAAAAGAAAACATATGAGAGTGAGAGATGAATACAATTTGTGAAAAACTAGAAAGGCAATGAGAAGGAAATAAAAAATATCTTAATAAATATTTGCTTTAATTATTTTTGTTGTTTCTGTATTTGTCAAAAAATGTCTAGTAGGTTATCTAGTGTTTTTGTAGACTGAATTTTGTTGAAAATTGAAACGGTTAATAAGGATGATTTGCTTTGTTGGTGCAATTAACATAACCCTAGTATTAATTTTGATAAAAAATCTTTTGATCTGCTTCAAGAAATTTAATAAAAAGAACTAAATTGCATCAACTTTTAAAAAAATTTGAACTAAATTGAGACTAAAAAAAACTAGATGACCAACTTTGTTAAAATTAAAGATTGTGTTGTATAAAAGAAATAAAAAGCCACACAATTTAATTTTCATTAATTTCTAAAATATACTACACATAATTTAAAAAGATTAAAATTTTTTAAAAGAAATATATAATTTAAAAAATATAAATATAATATAAAAAAATATACAAATATACAAATAATTAAAAAAAATCAAAAATATAGGGGGCCATGGCCCCTCCCTGCCCTTTGAATGATCCGTCCCTGGTTATCGCAGGTGTTTATCGCAGGTGTAACTGGATAAAGGAGTTTTTGTTAGATTAGATTTATGATGACTTGTTATTTTTGAAATATTATTATATTTTTTAGGATCTATTTAGGAAGTGAATTACTATTGAAATAATATTGTGTTGCGATTTGATTGAATTGAAGAAATACATGTATGAATGAGTTGAGAAGTAAATGTTAATTTTAAATGAGAATTTTCGACATTTTATAACTATATAGAGTTTGAAGTGGTCTAATTACTTTTCATGAAGTTCTATGGAAAATTCTATTTTAATAGGAGTAGTAAAGTGTTGAGAATAGTTCAAGTGTGAGTCAAAAAGTCTCACATTGAATAGAATAGACAAAATTAAACATTATATAAGAATAAAGACCTATAACACTATTGTCTTTTGGGGTTAAAGTGGTGTCAAATATCTTATATGTATAAGATTAATGTCATATAATCATAAGAGACTCACCCTTGAAAGGAGATTGTTGGAAATAGTCTAAAATAGACAAAATTAAACACTATATAAAAATAAAGACCTAAAATATAACCTCAACTTTTAATATTTGTTCTTTAAACTCACATTAAGTTGGTTTACATTGGTTATTATATATTGTTTAGGTAGTATATGTGCTATTCTATTTCAGATGTATTTAAGAGTTGAGTGGATATTGTATTAGATGATAATTGTAGTTTTAATTGAAACTTAATGCATGTTATAGTAGAAGTCGCAGTCAATTATAGTTTAAAATTTAGTAGAACATTGAGATCTTGTTTGTTAAATTAAATTGTACACAAACTTCATTAAATAGTATTTTGAGTTTTGCCTCGTCAAATTGAGTTTAAATGGTGAAAAGTGGATTTTGTGCAATTAAAAGTTAAAATTTGGTATGTTAAACCATTTATGAGGGTATAACTACAATATTTGTATTTATCGGATAAAGACATTCATTTTTACTCAAGTGAGATATTATCGCTCAAACAAAAGTAAGATAAATAGTTGAACTTTGTTTATGTTAATTTTTGTTTTCCTCAAGAAAAAAAAAACATATCATATTCTTTTAATTTCACTCAACTGAGTTGGTATTGCTGATCAAGCGACATTTTTAAATGTTATTTGTATTCTTTAAGCTTATTTATTCATAGAATTAAGTGATTTTGTGAATTTGAATGGTGTTGTGGTGATTTAAATATTATTGGAATGCGTAAGAAATGAAGTTTACTATAAATGTAGGACGATTCCTTTGTTTGAATATATGTATTAAGGTACAAACTGAGTTTAATGCACGTTCGGAACGTAGATGGTTTCATATATAGAATGTCTGAAACTTACGTCATTGATGTTTGAAATCAATGTTTATGTATCTAATGTACATAAATGGATAAAGTGATAATATTTAGTGACATGCTTAATAGAAATTTTGCTAAATTTTGAATAATATTCTATATCAACTATTTTTTAACTATGTAAATTTCATGCGTTGATTTATGTGTTGATTTATAATTGATGACTGATTAAGAAAATTGAATTAATTTTAATTAAAATATCATAGCTTATATAATTGAATTTGTATACATCTTTATTTTTATTGTTAAGGTTAAAATATATTTTAATTTCAATTTTCATCAAAATTTGTTAAATAAGTTCTAATTTTTTTTTTCAAATAAGTTCTAATTTTCGTTAATTTTATTTAATTTTGTCTCTTTTTACTAACTTCGTTTAAAAATATTAAAAAATATTAAAATTAAAATAAAAAAAATAAAAAAATCATGAAATGTCATGTGGTAGTCATTTTTCATGACCGTTAATAATTTAAATAGTATTAGCAAAAAAGGACAAAATTGAATAAAATTGACGAAAATTGTGAAAAACAAAATTAGGACTGATTTGACAAAACTTGACAAAAATTGAGACAAAAAAGATATTTTAACATATTTATAATAATCATTGTTTATTGTAATATGGAGAAATAAGAATAACAAATCAATTATATTTAATTATTTTTGGGATAAATTTATACATGTTATATGTATATATTTTTTTTTCTTATAACTTTTAATTATGTAAATTGTGTGTTGGATGTTATATGTATGGAGTTTTGATTGGAGTGAGAGTTTTATAATGTTAATTAATTTAATATTTAAAAATAATATTACTAATCAGTAAATTTGCTATTTAATATTATAAACATAATTATTAAATTTGAAAATTTGTGTCAATTATTTTCTAAAAATGGTATATAATTATAATTTGTATTAAGTGGTGTTTTAGTTAACTTTGGAAGTCAACTTGATCCATGTTTGAGATAACTTAGTTGATACATAAAAACAAAATTGAATGCTGAATTAATTAGCATAAAACAATTAGTTGATACACAACAAAATTGAATGCTGAATTAACTAGAATAATACATCTACTAAACGTTATTCCCTTGTATAATGTATTGGTTAGAGTTTTTTTAATCATGGAAAAAAGGTTAAAAAAAAGTAGAATCTGAAATGAACAACAATATTATAACATGTATGGATCAATCACACAAAAATATTAGAAATCCTCAACATATTTACATATATAATAATTATAAGTTAAAGTATATTTTTAATATTTGAACTTAGACACAAAATTAAAATTAATTTTTTTTCAAAATTTTAATATATTTTGATTTTTAAATTTAGAAAAATTAATGAAATTTAGAATATGATTAAGTTAAAATGACTATATTTTTTTAAGTTTAAAAATTAAAATATAATAAATTTTTAGGCAAAATTAAATTTTAATTTTATGTCAAAATCAAGATACTGAAAACATATTTACTTATGTAATTATTGAATATAGATAATGAACTATAAATGCTTATTATGTTTTCGGTTTTTAATCGCATAAAAAAAAACACAGTTGATATAAAACATAAGAATTCTTTGAACTAAACATAATCACAAAGTTAACTAATTTTGAATATATTATTCTCTCATGTCTTACCTTTCAATATTGAGTTACATTGTTTTCATTTTAGTAACGAATTTAGCAAGAGTATTTGACCAATCCCATAACAACCAGCTCAATCAAACAATTACCAAAGAAAACTTTCCTTCAAAACTCAAAAGGGATGAACAGTTTTTCATAAATTTGCAGGTTGTTGTCATTATCGTAATATTAAATTTACATAACAATCGAAGATTTATTTACTTGTTTGGGGTGTTGGAGAGAATCCATTGATGATTTCTTAGATTTGCAACAAAATTTCATTGATGAAATAAAATAAGCTCCGACAATAACATCCTAGGACAAATGTGTAATTCGAAAATGCCAGAGAAGCGTGTGTAGGGATTACCTTATTGGGCAATGTCCCACCCGCGTTGCCACTAATAGCAAAATTAATACAAAGATTAATTTCAAGAATCGATCTTTACTTTTTCTTTACCAATATTTTGTCGATTTTGGGCATGCATCATACACCATTCAGTGTTTTTTCATTGAATTCATGCGTTACCAAGAAGGAAAAAAAGTTGGCATTAGCAAATAAAGAAGATATCACGGACGCACACAGAGACTACAACACAGCTAAACACGGATTCATTATGAGTTGATGATTATGTTGGTTGAGAGACTTTTGGTGTCATTGTCTTCATATCTCTCTTATTATCTCTCCTTTGTCTTTCATCAATGCTTTAGCTGCCATCTATTGTCTACGACTTCCTCATCTCTTGTTTTTACATTACAACAACAAAGTAGCGGCTTTTGAAGAACGGGTCCTATCTCTTTGTTTGTGTGGTTTGTGGCCACGTTTTCTACGCATCTCTCTCTTTACCACCCCAAAATGCGTTTTTTTCGCCAACTCTATGTACTTGATTCAGATTCGCTTCTTCATCCTCCTTTTCTACAATCCTCAGATTTGTAACGTGCCCAGAGCTTAAAACACCAAGTGGGTCTGTTTTACAGCTTAAAAAGTTTGTGTCTTGGGATGAAATTTCTTTGCTTTTGGTCTTGCCAGTGCCCTATGAGATAGATTCTACACGGGAAAAAGACAGCAGAGGCATTGTGGCTCCTTTGCGGCACCAATCATTGCAGTGGGTTTGAGCAGAGATGGTAACCACCAGAAATATTGTGTTGCTGCTGCTTTCTATTACTGTTGTTGCTCCGATTGTGCTCTACACTGAACGTCTTGGCACATTCAACTATCCCTTTGGTATTTCTCTCTCCTTTTCTTCATTTATTGGAAACTGCTAACAAATGGTTCTAATTTCTCCTATGCTTTTGCAATGAGCTAAATTCTTTGTTTGTCTGGTTTGTCTTTTGTATGGGGTTTGCAGCTGAGCAGGAGTTTATTGAAGCTGTAACTGCTTTTGTGAGTAATATACCTGATAGTGATAGATAAATTGAATTTTTGTTTAAGCAGAATGAGATCTCTGACTTAGTGGATTTTCTATTGTTATGATGTCTCAGGCCGTCAATGCAGCAGATTCTGGCCATTTGAATCTCCTGCCCCAGGCATATTTTCCTTCTTTCTTTTTCCTTTTACTCCACAACGCAACTTTGTGATGAAATTTTTCTTTTATGGCTGGCAACTGCATGTGTGGGTGAACTAAATCCTTGATAATTTCTCCGAAAACAGGAATTTTCTGCTGCCCTTGAGGAACCAAGTGAGGTTGTACATATCGAGGACACTACAAACACAAAGAATTTGCCTCGTGGTATTTTGTTTGTTCTTCTTGTTCAGCAAGATTTTTTTTTCTCCCCGTCTCTGTTGGGCTTCTATTTCTTGTAATTTTCACTATTGTCTATGATATTGTTTGGTTGGCCCAGGCTTTCTCTTTTCCAAACCGGGGGAGCATGCATCTGCGAGGGTATTGTCAGCTACAAATGAGGAAGGTCAAACTATAGGTGAGAACCCCATCAAACTGGTGACCGATGGAATTAAGAGAGGAAATCAAAGCAGCAACCTGGAGAAATATGATACAACCGGTGATAGTGTAAATGGGGAAGATGCTATTGATGTTGATGACAATGAAGGGAAACTAGCTAAATCTTTTGATGCTTCTGATCAAGCATCTGAAACCATGGTATGCGATATATGTGCCTCTTGATTTTTCTGCTTGTTTCTTTGCTCAGTTTGAGTTCAAAAGTTCCTATAAGATTTTGGTCATGCTAAACAAATTATGTGCATCTAGTGCATGTATGTCTAGTAGCTGGTTACTTGAATGCTTCTGGTGCTTGAACCCCGAATTGATAATGCTATGAGGAATTTAAGATCAAGCTGTTTTGTTTCCATTGCTTGCTATACTTCATTCTTAATTGAAAATGTGTTCATGTTTGAATGCTCTTTTTGTCAAGATGATACCATTGTAATCTAAAAATGCAGGTTTTTATGCCCTTGATGAGCACATCTTGGACCAAATTTATTTACATATCTGGTTGAGACCGAAATATAGCAGATAGGGTTTAGAGTGCAATTGTGGCAGTGTAATTATGTTAAGAAACATATATACGTTGGTTGAGTTCAACCCTTTTTCTTCTCTCACTCTCTTATTTGGCTTTCATAAATATGTTCCTTTTAGAGCTTCAGAAAAAGCTCGAGTAAAGAGGCTATCAATATGAGTAAAACTAGAACTCCTAATCTGTGGTCGTGTTTCCTGGATCACACTTATATAGTTTTAATTATTTCTTTCCCGGGCCTGCTGAACAAGGAAAAGGAACAAAGTGTTGCCATCACTGCTCTTTACTTTATTTTCTTAGCTTGCATATTCAGAAAAAAATATCACATTATATTAATATAATAAATGTTAAACAACCTCAATATAGGTTGAAGTTTTCTTCTTTACATTTGGTGCATCCTCTTTCAGGACACTAAGCAGGAGCAACAGCATACTGAATCTTCTGGTCAAATAACTAAGAAAGGACCCTCATCATTGGAAACTGATAAGCATAATGACCTAAAACCAGCTGATGCTCGACTGAGACAACTAAAAGATCAGCTCATCCAGGCCAAGGTATTTCTTTCCCTTCAGGTAATAAGGAACATTCCCCATATCACTCGAGAGCTTCGATTACGGGTGAAGGAAGTCTCACGAACACTGGGAGATGCAACCAAAGATTCTGATTTACCAAGGAAGTAAGTGTAGCTTAAAGAATCTTGTTATATATGTCGGGTTTTCATGTTTTTATAACTCATTAGTTTTTCATCTTTTAAGTTTATCGCACATGTTGAGTAGTTCAATTCTGCACTGAGCTACATTTTATTATTCAGTCTTTAGTCTTATTTTTTACTCTTTACTAATGCAGTGCAAATGAGAGAATGAAGGCAATGGAGCAAACATTGCTAAAAGGAAGGCAAGTTCAAAATGATTGTGCTTCTGCTGTGAAGAAGCTTAGGGCTATGCTCCACTCAACAGAGGAGCAGCTTCGTGTGCACAAGAAGCAGACCATGTTCTTATCACAGTTGATAGCAAAAACATTGCCTAAAGGTCTCCATTGTCTTCCATTGCGCCTTACATCTGAGTATTATAGCTTGAATACTTCTCAGCAACAATTCCCAAACCAACAGAAGTTAGAAGACCCTCAACTATACCATTATGCTATATTTTCAGACAACATATTGGCAACAGCTGTTGTTGTGAATTCTACTGTTTCCCATGCCAAGGTAAATTATTTTCGCAGAAATTTCTTAGGTAGTTTTTATCTCCCAGGCTTATGAAACACCAATGAAAATTTGGTTTGTTTTTGCAGTTACTGTAATACTGTCTCTATTTTGACTCAGAAATTCGTTTCCATTTCTTCTGCCTCCTATAGTTAGTGAAGAATTAAGAATGAAAAGAAAGAAACTGGGGCTATTTGATATTAACAGTGGCTGTGCCATTTTGGATCATATCATTAAGCATGTTACATTAATAAATTTTCAGGACACCTCAAAACATGTTTTCCACATCGTCACTGATAGGCTCAATTATGCGGCAATGAGGATGTGGTTTTTGGTGAATCCACCACGGAAGGCAACCATTCAAGTTCAGAACATTGAAGACTTTACATGGTTGAATTCGAGTTACAGTCCAGTTCTTAAGCAGTTGGGTTCTCCTACTATGATAGATTTTTACTTTAAGACTCAACGGGCAAATTCTGATTCGAACTTAAAGTTCCGGAATCCGAAATATTTATCTATATTGAACCACCTTCGTTTCTACCTGCCTGAGATCTTTCCAAAGCTCAACAAAGTGTTATTCTTAGATGATGATATAGTTGTGCAGAAGGATCTGACAGGTCTTTGGTCAATTGATTTGAAGGGCAATGTTAATGGTGCAGTAGAAACTTGTCAACAAAGTTTCCATCGTTTTGATCGCTATCTCAATTTCTCAAATCCTCTTATTGCAAAGAATTTTGATCCTCGTGCATGTGGATGGGCATACGGCATGAATATTTTTGATTTGGTTCAATGGAAGAAGCAAAACATCACCGAGGTGTACCACAATTGGCAGAAGCTGGTAAGCAAAACGCATTGTTTTCCATTTTCTTTATCATGACGGTTACTTTCTTCTACTTCCCTTACATCTCTTGTGTGTCCTTACAACTGTATTTCTCTCTGGAATTCAATCTACCATGCACTTTTGTTGTGCTTAATCTCGGCACTGTTCTCTGCTGAATATTAAAAATACACTTATGTTAGTATTTTAAAACATCAGTGTAAAGGAACAATAAATGAAAACTCAACAGATAATTCAAATTCATTTTGTTTCTTTCTGATTTGAACTCTGAACTGATGTTTCCTTTGTAACTAAACTGATATACAGAATGAAGATAGACAACTGTGGAAGCTAGGAACACTGCCACCAGGTCTTATAACATTCTGGAAACGCACTTTTCCACTGCACCGTTCTTGGCATGTCTTAGGTCTAGGCTACAACCCCAATACCAACCAAAAGGAAATTGAACGGGCTGCTGTTATACACTACAATGGAAACATGAAACCATGGCTTGAGATCACTATTCCCAAGTTTCGAGGTTATTGGACAAAATATGTTGACCATGATCTTGTGTATTTGCGAGAATGCAACATCAATGCATAGATGATACATTCAATTTTCAAAGTTTTCTTGGCATTTGGTATGTTCTTATAGGTCTGCAACTCCATGTGTAGAGCTTGTATTCTGTTACAGCTTCATGAGTATCTTGTTATAGGTATGCAACATCAGTTAAAATCAAATCGCATAGATACATACCTGCAGAGACATTTCTACCTCTGTACATGTAAATGGAATGTTAGTGTTATTTAAATTCCTTTCGGTTTACTAGCGCTTCTAATCCTTATTAGTTGAATGGAAGAAAAACATTTTGTGGGCATGCACCGACAATTTAGTACCACTGACTCAACTGAAACAAAAAAAGATTGTGTGGGGTGAATATGTCACATCACATTCAAAGCAGGGTCCCATATACAGGTTGGGGTTTGAAAAACAAAGGATTTTGTGAGTTATGATCACGTGGTGGTGGAACCCTCTGCTTCTTCATTGATCACATCACATTGTAAGCGTGTGTATTGCTATTACTGATTTATGTTTATGTGAAGTTCTGAGAACACCCAAACACCCTCATTCAGTGACCTTAATATGGATGATTACAGGGATTTGAATAGCGTTAAGGAATTCAGAGTATGATCAACTATTTTCTCTCTGGTACGGTGAGGTGAGGTGTCCGTGTCAAACTTTTTTTTTATCAACAATAAAATTATATATAAAATAAAGAGCACTTAGGATGCTTTACACATACAAAGATAAAAGTCAAAATTACAGAAAATTAAAATAGAATGTAACACTTATAATTTACTATAAAAAAAAAAGATATCAGTTTATCATAATTATCCTACAACCAAAAAGACTATTTATGGGATTCTAAATATGCATAAGCAACAAGACGAAAAATATTTGATTTACCTAAGGAAATGAAAAAAAAATAATAACAATAATTAAATATGAATTTAATTCTTATAATTTAATGTCTTTCATTTTTAGTTTTTTATAATTTTCTTTCATCCTTTAGTTTAAACGAATGATGGAAAATGAAAAGGTAAAAACATGAAAAATAAAACAATTTGGTGTAGAAAAAAGGAAATAAGATATGTAAAAGGTAATGCATTATTTATTATTGTTATTCTGAAAAAGTATAAATATTGATAAAATAGTAATCATACAGTCAATTATACCAAACACGTAAGATATGTAATGTAGTATAAATATCTATAAATTATTAGCAATATCGACGGTTTTTCTTTCACATTCACATGAAAAATTAAACCTATCTTATAACGTGTTTTTTTTTTTTTTCTCATTTTCGGGTCTTAATTCGTTGTTTGCGTAAAACAAGTGATTAGTTTTTTCAAAGCAGATGTAAAAATGTATAGACTAAAATTACGAAGCCCAATAAATTATTTAAATCTTAAATATAAGCGATAAACTTAATTTAAAATTAATTTATGGAGACTAAAGATAAATTTGAGTCTAAACATGATGGGTGACTGAAATCAAACCCTGAAATTTTGTAGGAGGAAAATATTGTTAAAAGCACATATGTCCAGTGACGGAGGATGCAAGGGGTAGACGGGTGCCAATTTTTTTTATTTTTTTTTCATTATTTTTCATTTAATTTTTTTTAAATCTTTTAAATCTTTTAAATTTTTTATACTTTTTTAAATTAAATAATATTATATTCAAAATTAATAAAAATTAAATTAAGTATTTTTTATTTATTTTATAAAATATACTAATAAATAATAAAATATAAAATTAAATATATAAGAAAACAAAATTATTAAGATATTTTTTATTTTCTCTCTTATTATCTTTTGAGTTTTTCATATGTTGTATTCTTCTTTTATGTTTATTTATTTTCTTTTGTTACTAAAAGAAAGTTAGGTATAAATTCAGTATTTCTCTCCTCATCTTTTTATATTTTCTCTTCCATTGTTAAATAAATAAATAAGGTAACTTTCTCTTGTCTCACTTGATAATGAACTATTTGTTTAACATTTAACATTATTTTTATCTTATGACCTTTTTGTATATTAATTTTTTATTAATATAGAAGAAAAAACAATGTACTATGTGATTTTTCATAGTCAATTTTTAATTGTAACTTGATTATCATAGTTTTTTTTAATAATTATGTCTCAACTTTTAATTAGATTATGATAAATTATTTTTTAGTCTTAAACTTATTTTTTAAAAAGATATATTAATGAAAAACAAAAGAATAAATTTATTTTTTAAAATTGATAGAGAAACTACAGGTGAAGATGAAAACATGACAATATGGTTATTTATCACATAACAATGAAATGAAAACTTGTGAATATTTTTTGAATCAAATGTATGTTAATAAAACAGAAGATGAATATTTTGCAGATAATATGATT